>LNAP01000007.1_pt1 | contig 260124 bp, 253 predicted proteins | sample 602601 | NCBI WGS metagenome assembly LNAP01 (sample SAMN02440304, study PRJNA202911) | soil metagenome | biome: Subtropical and temperate rainforests or woodlands; isolation source: soil samples (1 kg each in a 20% v/v slurry with milli Q water) were... ...
GCGCTGGAACGGCTCCCATATATCCGTTTCGGTTGTCGGACGAAGGAACGTCACAGCGCATTCCGCCGCGTCCCATACGCTGATCCTGCCGTCGGAATCGCTCAGCAACCGGTCTGCGCCCGAACCAGCTCCCGCCTCCCCGCGCTCGGCAACCGTACCGTCATCGTTGATTCGAAGCAGCTCGCCCCCCGCCGTATCCGCCTCAAGCCGGACCGCCCAGTAGCCCCGCGGTCCGACGTCCAAAATCGCGTTAACCGGAGCCGCATGCTCCGGGACCGAAAAAAACATGGCGTTCGTGCCCGATTCGGCAAACCGGTATCGGGCCACCCGCTGTAAAACTCGGTCAAATACGATGCCAGCGCCGTTAGGGCCTGCCGATATTTCGAATCTTCGGCGGGCGCCGTCTTCTTCTTCCCCGGCCGTCCCCGTCACGGCAAGCTGGACAGAGCCAAGCTCATTGCCCGCGCGATCGTACCGCAGCAGCCGTTGTTCCGTTCCTTCGCCGCCTGCAAATTCGCCTAATACAATGCAGCCGTCCTTATCGTCTGCCGCAACGGCGAGCGAGCGATAAGGCTCGCCCCGCCATTCCGATTTCGTCCAGATCACCTGGGCGGTATCCGACGAAAGTACTACAAGCGTCGGCGAAGCTTGCGGATCCGCCACAGCCAACGCATCCCTAAAAATGCCGATGGAGGAACCAGGGCCGAACCAGCCGTGTCCTGCCGCCAGAAGCAGTTCCGTATGCCCGCTCGCCGAATCCGTTTTCCACAACGCGCCGGAACCGTCGAGCAAAAACCACCTTCCGTCATCATCCCCAGCCGCATCGCACACCGGCTGAATGATGCGGGGATGCTCCGCTTCATATCTGCGATAAGGACGGTAGACGTGCCGCCGTTCAATCGTCAGCCCGTCGTCCCCAAGGGAAAGATGAAGCAGCACGCCTCGCCGCCAATCCGGCGGACGCCGAAACGTAAAAAACTTTTGTCCGCTCACGTCCTTCCCTCCTCATCGTTCCGATGGTATAAACTCGATCTCATGCGTGCCGGAAACCACCAGCGCGTTCGGCGGAATGCGTACGTCGCCGCCTTCCTCTCTGCGCACGTCTTTACCGTCCGCCATCACCCATACGTCTTGAACGTACACAACGCCTGAAACCCGTTGGATGACGTCGTAGACGTCGCCTTTGTAGATCGGGCTGCCGAATTTCCAGCCTTCCGCTCGGCTTTCGTTACCGTACGGCTGAAACAGGCGTTCCAACGCTTCCGCGACAAGGCTTTCCCGTCCCATGTATCGTGGGTTGACGACTACGGTGGCGCGCACGCTCACCTTCACATACTCAGGCGGCATGACATGATAAACCGTTGTCAGCATCCGGTAAGGCTCCAGGTGCCTGCGCACCGTTTCGATCATTCCTGCGCTCGGCAGCGGCAGCGCATCCGCCACGTAAGGAACAACGACAATGGAAATGTGGCCGAAAGCCCGCTCATCCGGGTAATTCCGCTGGCCCGGCTTAAAGCCTGGGACCGCCTTTACCCGCGCGATTCGAAGGCCGGGAATCCGCAGGACAAGCCGTTCCAAATCTTCGGAAGTCACGCCGCAGTCCGGCTCCAGAATGCTAAGCTGCATCCGGCGAATCGCCGAAGTCATCGTCTCCGGCTCAGCGCCGCCCTCGGCAGGGCGGATATTTGCAATCTGCAGTTGGGACAGCGTCTCATCCTCTGATTCAGTTTCCAAGGTACGAATGCGCCCTTCCTTGATATTTCCCGCTTCACCGCCCCCTACCCTGCACCCTATCAACCGAATATTGTGAAAAGGCGCCGCAGGCGGCACCGCCCCGTTCTCCCCATCGGAAAACCGAAGCATGTTTTCTTCCGCATCCAAAATATAGTGAAAGCTGTTTGGACCGGAATTATCGAAATCAAGCACCCGCTCCCAGTCAAACCAGACCAGATCGTCGGACGATTCCAGAAGCCAACCGACCTGCACCTTCACGCTGCCGGGAAGGACCGGGGAAAGCGGCAGCTGAGCAGCTTGGCCAGAAATGCCGGTGCCGATGCCGAGCACGTTTCGCACGTCCAATTCATCCGACAAGGCCACCAAGCGTATATTCCCTATTCCCGTTTCTGGAATCCGTCCGCGAACTCCGTCGCCGAACCGCACGAACACCGCGCCGACGCTGCGTTCAAGCTTGTACACCGGCGCCACGCGATTCGGCCACTCCTCCACTTCCTCCCAATCGGTCCATCCGCCGTCGACAACCTGGCTTCGAACTTGAACGAGGAGGCGTCCGCGCAGAAACAATTCATGCTGCGGCTCTACCGTTGCGTTCGGCTCCCCCGAAGCATCGAACGTCTCGCTTACCGCATGCGTTTCGCCTTGGACCGCGGCAACCTCGTTCCACATCAGCCTTTGGATTCGCGGCACGGTATCATAACGGCCCCCGCTCATGAAAGCGGCAATTCGGGTACAGCGGTCGACTCCCTCAGGAATGCTAAAACGAACGGCACCGCTTTGGTGAAAGGAATGTGTCTCGTCCCGTTCCAACGGAAGTGGCAGCCACTCCCCCGTTCCGTCCTCGGCTTGTCCCCAATATTGCCACAGCACCGTTCCGGAGGGAACGAACGCGGGGTAAGGGTAAGGAACGCGCCGGAACGGAACCGCATCATCGCGATCCACCGCCAAGTCAATCCATAACGATAGGGACTCTCCTGACGGAAGAGGTTCGGGAAACCGAAACTGCAGCCTCGAGCCAACCTCCCCTTCTGGTCCGAACGGATAGAAAGACGCCATGGCCTCCTCGACGACGCCGGTCACTTCCGTCACTCCGCTTGCCGTCGATACGGAAACCCGAATCCGGGCTTCAGGCAGCAATGTGACCGCTTCTTCGGTTTCAAAATACAAGTCGTCGGCCCGAAGCCTCGTCCCCATTCTTACTCGGATCGGCCGTTTCACCCCGCCGAACGTGACGGAGGAACGTGACGGCTGCCGATCTCTCGGCGCTTCACCCAACAGCTTGAGATATTTGCATTCATTACGCACCGTTAAGCGGTCTAATCGATACTGCTGCATCTCAAGATGCCAAGCAAGCAGCTCCAACAACGTAATCCCGGGATCGTGAGCGTTCTCATCCGTCCAATCCGGAAATATGCTCGGAATCATATCGCGAGCTTCCCGGACGAGCTGTTCATAAGAACGGTCGTCTAGATTCGGCAACGGAAGCATGATCCTTTCCTCCTCCCCTTACTTATTGACTTCCACGACGATGCGGTGCAATCCAGGAACTACAATCCCATGGATCACCTCATGAATCCGATTTGGATTCCATTCCACCCGATCCCCGTTGTCCAGCTTATATACATTTAAAGAAAGCTGTGGAATATGCTGCACCGGCCCAACCGACTTCAGAAGCGAATAGAACATCGACCGGTGCACGTGCTGGCCGATTTCCCAACCTTTTCCGTCCGTGTTTCCCCGAATCGGATCGAGAAAAACGTCAAGCTTGCTGATCGCTTCGCGCTCCACCGGAACAACCTCGTCCATATTGCTCACCCACAGCGTCGCCTGAATCCCGATTTCCAGCACAGCGGGGGCGATCACCTGGATGGAGCCGGGAAAAGAAACGTTCGAGGCTGCCTGCCTCATCAATTCCTTCTCCACCTGGCGTTTCATTTCTTGAAAATGCGCTCCGTCGCCCACCCCGGCTTTCGGCAGCACGACGATGGAGACCGCGCCAGGCTCCGCCTCCAGCTTCACATTCAGATTCGCCAAGCACTTCACCTTAGCTACGTTCGGATGCGCTTCCCGGGTCAACCATTCAAAGTCTTCTTCCGTAACCGCGCGATATCGGTGTTTGAACAGCTTCGGTCCGCGAACGACTGCCTCCTCGACCGTTCCGGCGTCGCACCCGCCTGCCGCCGGCTCCGGATTCAATACTCCGTCAATAAAGGCGACAGAGCTTTGCAGGCTTGTGATCGTACCCGCGGGAACGTTCCCGTGTTTTCCGCCTCCGTAGGCGTAATGGACACGCACGTCGTCTTCCCCAAGCCGTGGCGGTTTCTTTCCTTGTTGACCGTTGCCGAAGGACAAACGTCCGGTCATGCGGTCAATCGTGTAATGCCGGTCGAAAGGACCCGATAACAGAAAATGATCAACAGGCGCATACATAACCCATACGCTCATCAACTCTCCGCTGTCGTCCGCCACCGTCTCGATGCCGTGTCCCGATTGCTTCAGTCGGAGGGCTTCTTCTTCCGACATATAGCCGGTTTCGTTGACCCACACCTCTTCAGTTAACACCGGTTGGTTAGCGAGTACATACTGCACGGCCGTTCGTTCCTCCAAATTGTCATATAACTCTTCCCGCCGGGGAAGCTCCGCCCGGAGCGTCTCCTGTTGGACGGCAAGCACGGTATTCGTCATTAATTTGAGTGCCCTTGGCGCCAATTCCCTTCTCTCCGGATCATCCAGCCTGCCGTCTCGATTCACGGCACGAATCCAGTATCTTTGCACGCCAAACAGATGCGCCGAAGCGAAATCCGGAGCGCCCGCGAACTGAACCGCGCCGCTTATCGTAAAGCCGGCGGTTTCGTCGGCGGCCGCCAGCGGAGCCCACGTATAGGAACCGCCGAGCCGCTTCAGGTATTCCCACTCAATCGGGGGAACGTCCTGCGCGGCCGTACGGCGGCCTCTCAGCGAGAAATAAAGGCTGATCGGCCCCCGTTCGGGAGGAGTATCGAAGCCGAAACACAGCGCAGGCTGCGAGCCCTCCAGTTTTTCGAACGGACGGAAGGAGAAACCTCCGGTTTGCACGTCCCGCGTCCGATCCACATCGGTTAGGTTGTTCCGAACAATCATCCGCTGCGGAGCGATTTCGGGCTCGTCGTATTGAAACTGCATCCGCAGCCGTTCTATATTCGGCGAATAATAAACCGCATTCGGAGAGTAGGCGTTCTCCACCGAGACAATTCGGCCTCGAATCCAATAGTTGCTTTCCGCGTTCACAACGGTTTCTTCCAAATCTTCGGGGCATTTAAATTCGATCTCTCTCGGTTGAGTCCCTTCGTACGGCTTGTGAAACATTCGCTGCGCTTCCGCGGAAACCGGCAGCCTTACCCAAGCTCTGCCGTTCCAATACTCCCACAGCACCCGTGCGATCGACACCGGGTCCGGAATTTCGGTTTTATCCACTTCCTCGCGCTTCATAATCGGCTTCCAATTGATTTGCGGAGGCTTGTCCGGCAGCAGCCGATGAAGACGATAATTGAGTCTGAATTGAAGCTTTATGTTCGACCCGCGCTTCGACAACGTTTCCTTGCCCGCGACATAAAACAGTCCGTAGGGCGCAAAAAAATCGCCGAATGGCTGAAACTCATCGGGCTCAACCTGAATATCGTTAAAATAGAGCCGATCCGGCACAATCCCGTCTCCCGGTTTCACCGGCAAAAAATCGCTCTTCATTGTAAGCATGTCTATTTGCACGGACCCGAGCTGAGGGGTCCCCTCCGATTCATGCAGCGATCGAGCCCGGCAGCGAATCCAATATCCGTCCTCGCCGAAAAGCTCTGTCGTCGTAATCGGTTTCCTTTTTCGTTTTACTAGACGAAGTACGGGGCTTGAGCCGGATACTCGATCAAACGGGGTCCAAGCACCCTCGCTAAAGTACTCCCATTCCACCGCTTCCCTGTCCGACAGCCATCGCACCGCCTCACGGACGAAAAATTCGTTGCGCGTATTTTTAACATTAATTTCTATGTATGCGGGGCTTTTCAGCAAAAATAAATAATCGTGCTTAAAGTACACAACATGCTCCTGCTCGTTCGTGCCCTCACGGCCGAAGAACTCTACGCCGCGCCCGGATTCGCCGGGTTCTATCTTTTTGTTCCCACCCGCCAATCGAATGATCGAATCTCTTTTTGGGCTGACGGAGAACAAATCCATCAATTTGGCCGTCGTCACAAGCAAGCTGCGAGCCGTCTCAAAGATGATAGGATCGGGCTCCCCGGGGACGACAGCCGAGAGTTGAGTCCCCGGCGGCACATAGATCGGTTCCCCGGCCCGCTCCGTCGGCACAAACTGAATTTGAGCCAGCGCCGAACGAGCCGGAAGCACCGAAACGTCGAACCGGTTCAGGAAGGTCAGGAAGCTCTTGTAAGGTACCTGATTAAGCCGCCGGATGTTCCCCTCAAGCAGCTTGGAGAACATTAGAAACAGCGCCGTTCCGGGGTCCGGATCCTCCGGACGAAACCGCCATTCGGGCGTATAATATGGAGCCAGACGTTTCATCTGTTCAATCAACGCGGCAGTTTGTCGTTGGTCGACGGGCGGGGATCCATCGCGATAGTCCCCTCCGGAGCTATGATTCACCATTTGTCTCTCCCGAATCAGTTAGTTTACTCCCTCGTGCAGGTAGAACGGATACACTTGATTAAATAAATTGTTCGTCGAGCGGACTTCATATTGCACATGAATGAGCACACGCTCCGGTTTGGCGGCGTCCCGCTCCACCGTAACGGCAACCTCGTGCACGCGAGGTTCCCACATCAGTATCGCTTCCCGAATCTCCGATTCGATGAGCCGCAGCGTCATATCGTCCGTGCCCTCGAATAAATAGCGGTCGATCCCCGATCCAAAGCTGGGACGCATCACGCGCTCGCCCTTCGAAGTCCAAATGATGATGCGGATCGCTTCCGCGATATCTTCCTCGTGTTCGGACTGCAAAAATTTCCCTGTCGCTTCGTCTACTCGGATCGGAAATTTCCACCCTCGTCCCAGGAACGCCTTAGACATGGTTTCCCTCCTTAGGCTGCGTGCTCAGCACACAGGCTCAGCATCAGTTGATTTTCACCATAGATCCTTTAATGTTGATGATCCCGTTGCTTTTCAAATCCAGGGAAGCTCCTGCCTCGATTTTCAGCTGAGCGCTTGCCTCTATATTGATCATTGTCGATTTCAGGGTGATCTTCTGTTTGCTTTCGATCGTCGCTTCGCCTTTCGCGTCAATCGTAATTTTCGTTGTGCTGCTTTTCAGTTCGACGGAGCCCGGCGTGCCTTTAATCGTTAGCATATGCTTAGCATCTTTATCCTGCAGCTTGATGGTATCGTCCTTGTCGGTAAACTCCAGCTTATGTCCGTCCTTCGTATGAATCGTCAGCTTTTCGTCGCCCTTTTTATCGCCGAATATAATTTCATGTCCTTCACGCGACCTGATGATTCTGAAGTTATTCTGATCGTCGTTGCCTGCCGGAGGCTTGTCCTTGCCGTTCCATAAAGATCCGATCACGATCGGATTCGTAATGTCCGCCATGACGAAAGCGACCAGCACCTCGTCGTTCACCTCCGGGATAAAGAGCATGCCCCTTTCCTTACCGCCCATCAGCGTCGCAATTCGGATCCATTCCGTTTCCATATTTTCATCGAATATCGGGAGCTTCACCTTTACCCTGCCTAATTTATCGGGGTCCTTGTTGTTCGTGACAACGCCGATCATTAGACCGTTGTAGGTCTGCATCATCCGGTCATTGGCCGTATGGAAAGAATCAAATATCATATCGCATTCCCCTGCACTTCAAAAATTGTTCGATACCCGTCAGTGTTCCATTCGTGAGTGACGCGCTTTACATAATAAACGTCACTAAACATGGCGCCGGTCTGCTCGATTTTTATGTAACGGCCCGCCTGAATTTCAGGGTGACCGGTGCATTCTCCTTCACCTTGGACAAACCGCATCGCTCGCTCATTCATTAGCGATTCCGCGATTTTGTTCGCTTCTGTCGCGTCTTTAAAATTCATATAAATATACTCATCATAGCTCCCGGGTTTCATGTCCGATTTCAAAATGGTGCCTCCCGTTTTGGCATTCGATCCGATCTTGTCGACCGTGTCGGACGAGCCCTCCGAATATTCCTTTTTCGTTGCGTCCCACCCGCGAACAAACACCTTCGTGACTTGCTCCGACAAGCTCGCCTCCACAAAAAAACGAATAAGGCTTTCACCGTGCTTCAACGAAGTAACCGGCGTTTTTGACTGATTCCGTTTCCTGAAATAAAATTCTTTGCCTACGATAAAACATTCCCGGCCTGAGCGCAGGGCTAGATCCTGCAAAAAATGATAGTCGCTGACACCCTTTTGAACGACGAAATCCATCATCGTTTCCGTCGCATCCACCTGTTTAGGGGTTAGTCCGTACTTCAAAGCTATCTCTTTTACGACATCCGATATTTTTTTGTTAGTCCAGCTTGCCGCCTTCCTCCCGCGCATCAGCTTAAAAGTGGGATCCATGGCTGTTATTTTCAAGGACGGCGGGCCGCCGCCCGAATATTCGGCACGTATGCCGGCAATGTAACCGAAAAACACAGGCGTCAGCTTGTCCACGTAGCCAAGCTCGATCTCCACCGTCTTCCCAAGTGCGATCGGATTCCCAAGCTTCGAAAAATCGCGAGTTTCCGGATCATACAAATTTGTAATGGAAAAAGTCGCCGTACCGATATCTTCGGAGGTTGACATAATAACGGTAATCTCCGAAATCGCGTATTGATCCTTGGTCAGCTCCTGCCCGTCAATGCTTATTTTGCAGGCAGGCCCCATGAAGCCGCGGTATTTTTTCTCCAGCTCGGCGAATTCGTACGATTTGGTCCCCAGGGTGACTTCGGCCATGTCGTTTCACTCCTTGCGAAAATGTCCAGCAAATCCGCTAATACAGTCGTGGAATTTTCAAAATGGATCCTGGCTCTAGACTGTTCGGATCGTCAATCGAATTTGCCCGGGCAATTTCGCGCCAGCGGCTTGGATCGTCGTATTCATCTGCCGCGATTCTCCAGAGCTGATCACCCTGCTTGACCGTCCGCTGCTTCGTCCGGTCTGCGGACTGCCGTGGAATTTCCTGCAGCTGTTCCTTCACGCTCGCGACTTCCTTAAATGTCACATTCAAGGCAGCTCGAACCGGAATGCCTGTATCCAAAAACATCGTGAATTTCTGGTCTACCTTCGTTACAACACCTTTAAAGGTCAATGATCCCCAGACGAATTTGCATAACGGGGGCACATGCGTATCGTTATCAATTTCGAGCGTCTTGGTAATTTTCTGCGTATACGTGCGCACGTCCGTGCCCTTTTCGTATGTATCGAAAAACAAATCCATCGTAAGCGTGGGAACTTCCCCGCTGATAAAATAAGCGATCGGCTGGTTCATGCCCGGGATTTTGTCCCAATTGTATTGGTTCTCATTCGTGATGGCATATTGATCCGGATTGAACATAACCTCGATCCGCTCAGGGCTTCCGCTGCCCTTTTCCACCATGATGAGCGCTTTTTTCAACGGCATTCCGCTCGCCTCCCTTCATAAAACAACACATGCCTGTCGCGTCTTGCCGCGCTACAATCCCCGACGCTGCTGCTCGAAACGCAATCTCCTTGTGACCTCGCGGTACAGCTGGTCCGACAGCTTCCGCATGTCCACGTTCGGCTTACTCCAAAGCTCCTTCGCTTGATTCAGCTCCTTCTCCACCGCTTTGACCGCGTGCTCCAACGACTTGACTGCCGTGTCGTCGGTAGACTTCGCGGAGACCGCTTTGGACGCCACATTCAAGACGATGTCGCTCACTTGCCGCTGAACGGGCATCATTGCAGCCGCCGCTTCGGCTGCCGATTGCCCGATCGATGCCGCAACACGTCTGGCGCCGAGGGTTGACCAAGCCTGCGCGGCGGACCCTTCACTCCCGTCTAAACGGTGCACCATCGATCCGTAGACAATTGTACGCTTGCCAATTTGAAGCGAAGCGGCCACAGAAGGTGCAGATGCTTTCGAGAATACATTCGATCCGCTCCTTGTTCCGGCAACCGACCGCTGAACGGCTGATACTGCGGAAACCGCCGTTGCGGCGGCAGCGGACTTGACCGGCACCGGTTTGCGGTTCGTCATCGTTGTCTTTGTATCCCCAGAATGCTTGACAAGCCGAGGGAACGGCTGGCCTAATCTTCGCTCGGGGATTCGTGCATCCGAACGATGGAGACGTGCCTGAACGAGCGGGGCATTCGTTGAGTTGGTGCGTATATGTGTCTGCAGGCTCCCCGATGTCGCTGCTGCGGCAGGCTCCGTAGATCGCTCCGCTCTTACGCTCGCAGACCGCACCGGCTGCACGGGTGCCGCGTCTGTCTCCGGACGCCTTTGACGGATTCGATTTGTTAAAGTGTGGCTACGCTGCGGCAGCATCGGCTGCTTCTGCGGCGATACAAGCCGTGGAAGCCTAAATGCAGCTGCGCCCACCCGATCCGCAAGCGTTCGGCGTTCGATCGTCGTCTCTCGCTGAACCAAAGGCAGCGCTCTGACGGCGGCAGAGGAAGATCCTGCCCCCTGCTTTACACCAGTTTGATCCTGCTCCTGTGCTGCTGCGAACGGTGTTCGAGGATGCTTCTCCGCTGCCGGTTTGCGTTGGACAAGGAATGGCCTCGCTCGGTACGAAGCGGAATTGCGGCCAGCCTCGGGCGCTTGATTGTTCATCGCTTGTTGATTCTGCTTTTCCTGTGTCTGCTCCGGCCTCGTTTGACCCGGCTGGATCATTCGGGGGGTTGGAAGCTTGGCCGTAACGATACGCAAGCTTTGCTTCCCCGCCGAAATAAGGGTTTCCCTAGCAGCCAATTTCCGTACCGACAGTTTGAGTGTCTGTATCACTTGAAGCGGCTCGTCGGCCGCCGAAGGCTGCGATTTGCGGCTGCTCGGGCGGTTCCGCTGCTCCGGCACATCGTCGCGCCGATGGAGCAGTCTGCCGTGCCGCCTCATAGCGTCACGAACCGTCAGGCCAACAGCTTGGTCCATCGGCGGCCGGGCCGGATCGGCGGGAAGCACGACTTTCGCCTTCGTTCGCTGTGCCGTCCATTCATCCCTATCGCTTATCGACCTGCGAACGAGTACATCATCGTTCACTGTCCGCTCTTGGCGTCTTTCAGACGCCGGTTCGGTATAACGAGCCGTCGTACGCTCTGTAACACGCTCGCTTGTGCGGATCAAACCGGCAACGATCTCTTTCGCCGTTTGCGCTGAAACCCGTATGGGCGACTGAACGGCGGATGCTTCCGGTGCTGGAGACCCTCGCTTTGCCGCCGAACGCTGGATAAGACGTTCCGCCTTCACCTGGCGATGAAGCACCGCCAGCGATAATCTCGGCGCCGCAGCCGTATGCTCGATAGCGGCGAAGGCCATCCCCGTCCCCGAAAGCGGCGGACGGCTTTGCACGATTCTGGCCGTCGAAGCCGGCATCGCCGCCGGTTCGATCGCATTCAATGTCACCATACGAGACACTTTCTCTACGATATCCTGCCAGGAACGCGGCGATTCCCAACTGAAGGCGGGAGATGCCGCTTTAAATACAGGACGGGACCCGCCGGCTGCGGTCTCATTCCCGGCACGCTCCGTTTGCTCCTTGCGTCGCACATCCACCTTCTCCTGCAGCGTCTCCTTCCGTACCGTCGATTCCGAACGGCGCAGCCACTCGCTGCGCTCGACCGTGTCCATGCGGCTGCTCCGCTCGCGCCGATGAACCTCGAGATCGCCGCTCGTCGGCTGTACCCGGTCGCTCCGGTCGCTGCTCGGCACCGGCGTTTCGCCGATCTGCCGGGCTTCTTCCCCAGCTCGCCTCCGAAGCGAAGCAGACCTGCTCCGTTCTACAGTACGAAAGGAGCTCAATGATGCGGTACGCTCCGGCAGCCTTGTCAGCTCACGGCGAATCGCGCCAATGGTGTTCAGCGACGTAATCGACTGCTTCCACGCTTCAAACGTGCGGCGCACTTCCAAAGCAGCGGCTTTTTGCAACGGCTTGTCGGCCGATAAACGCGTCTGCGGTATGGAGGCCTCCGAGCGATCGGAGCGACTCGGCTTGGAGTCCTTCGAGCGACTCCCCGACTGTGAGACTCGACCGGCTAAAGCGGATGCCGGAGACCGCTGAGGACCCGCGACGACCTGCGGCTTCGGACGAACGGATGGCGACTCGACGAACGCCTTTACCTGAGCGTAAAACCGGAGGAGCGGCTGGATGTTCCGAACATGCAGATCGACGTGCACCGAAGACGAGGGCGGCCGAATTTTGTTGGTCGTCGCATCCCGGTAAACGATCGCAGTCCGGCTGCGCAGATTGCGTGCTCCCCATCCGTATTTGCTCATCAAGCCGCCGGCAAACGCGCCGTCAGACAATCGGATGGATTGGAGCAGCTCCGCCTTGGACACGTTTTTCGGTTTGCTCTCGCGGCTCGTCTTTGCCGGAGCGGATTTCCCGCTTGCCGGCTCCATCTTGCGCCTGCCCCAAGGCTTTGGCTGTTCACGTTCGTCCATTTCCGTCTTACACCGCCTTCAACCCGTTATGCGCCAGCTCAAGCGTTTCCACCGCAATATCGCTGCGTACGGCATTCAAATCCGGACCGACCCATTTGCAGGGATAAGCGTCAAAAAAATTCCATCTCCGCAGCTCAGCATCCAGCTCGTTGTAGAGAATAATGGAACCGTTTTTGCGCTGGATCGTTCCGTTCATCACGTTCGCGTACCAAACCCAAAGCTCGTTCGACGTCGTAATTCCCCGCTTCAGCACGATCATCTGCGCTTTCGTCCGTCCGGGCAGCCGGTGCACATAATGGTTCACTCCGCCTTCCTTCACTTCCTCCAGCTCGGTTTCCACCGACATGCCGCTCACTTCGGAAAATCCTCCGACCAGCATGCCGTCCAGCTCCACCATAAAACGGTACCCGCCTACCACATGCGGCCGACCCATGTTCATTGTCCGCGCCATACGGTTCACCTCATCTTAAACACGTCGAACGGATTGCTTTTTTCGCCGCCGTCATCGTTCATTTTGCGATTGATCCTGGAAATCTCCTCGCACCATCTGCGGCGTTCCCGGTGCTCCATATTCATGATGTCATCATGAGCCCAATGGAAGTAGTAGGCGATAAATCCGGTTTCCTCGTACAGCCGCTCCTCCGGATACAGCGTTACGCCCCTTCCGCTTCGGATAAAAAAGAAATATCCACCTCATGCTCATGCTCACATTTCGGACAGATCGCACGTACGGAAAGCTTTTCCGTCTCATTGATTTCGCGGTAAAAATTTTGTAAAAAGGCAAGATCAGCCGTAAACAGCTTCTCGATCGTCTTCGTATCAATGGCCCGCAGATCCCCTAGCTTCGTAATAACGCGGGCAAGCAAAATAATCGTCAAGTAACCCGGATTTTGCTGCACCCTTTGGTCGCGCATCGGCAAAATCTCATCCGCCGCCGTGGCAAGCCGCATCGTGCCTCTCCGGTGTAAATTTCCGTTTTCGTCAACATATCCCCTTGGCAGCTCAAAATCGTATTCTGTCTTAAACGCCATGCTGTCCTTTCCTCCTCGGGAGCCAAAATATAAGCCGGTCGGAACAAAGCTAGAGTCGGAAAAAGCGGCGTACATCGCTTCGGCCGCTCTCCTCCTCATCCCAATTGTTTATTACTGCGTTCGAGTCATGCCTTCGTGCGCCAGCTCCAGCAGCTCAATCGCCACCTCAGAGGCTGTCGCGTTGAAATCCGGCGCCGTATATTTCGTCGGCCACGCTTCAATCACTTGCCAAGTCGCTACATCTTCGCCTTCCTCGCTGACGGCGATAATCGTCACGGTTTTACGCTCGATCGTACCTTCAACGATGCAGTCTTGAATCCACTCATACAAATCCATGGAGTCGGTCGTACCCCACTTCAGAGAAATGTTGCCGTATTTCGCCAAGCCCGGAAGCTTCCGGGGCGTGATTACGTCCGTGCCCTCGCGGTACTCCACCACGTCCAACGATGCGTCAAAGCCGGACACTTCACTAAAGCCCGCTTGTTCAATGCCTTCTACTTCTACACGAAATCGAAACTTGCGATATGGATCATTGCGTTCGCCCGCCATGTTACCCTCTCCTTAACCATTAGCTTTTTTCTTTATACAGGCTAAACTCGGGAGCTAGGCCCGTACTATGGAATTACTGCTCGTTCGTTTTTTGCGTGATGCGGAAGATGACAAACTCGGCCGGCTTAACAGGAGCGACGCCGATCACACAGATGAGGCGGCCGTTGTCGATATCGTCCTGCGTCATCGTGTTGCGGCTGATATCGATATAGTACGCTTCTCCAGGGCTTGCGCCCATCAAAGCGCCGCCGCGCCATACCCGGTTGAGGAACGAGTCGATCGTACGCTGGACGCGCGCCCACAGCCGCTCATCGTTCGGCTCGAATACGACCCAGTTGGTGCCGGCTTTGATCGATTCTTCGAGGAAAATGAACAGGCGGCGAATATTTATGTACTTCCACAGCGCGTTGGAGGAAGTCGTTCTTGCGCCCCAAATGCGGATACCTTGGCCGGAGAAGCTCCGAATCAGGTTAACGCCTTTCGGGTTCAGAATGTCCTGCTCGCCTTTGTTGTACTGTACGTCAAGTCCCGTGCAGCCCCGGACGACTTCGTTCGCAGGCGCCTTCTCGACGCCGCGCGTGCTGTCGCTGCGCGCATAAACCCCGGCGACGGAGCCGGAAGGCGGAATGAAGATGTTGCGCTTCTCCACCGGATCGAACACTTGCAGCCATGGATTGTACATAGCGGCGTAGCTCGAATCAAAAATGTCGCGGTGAGACAATACATCCGGCACCTTCGTCTTGTCGCGCGGGATGTCGAGGATAGCAAAGCGCGAGCCCAAATTCTCGCAATGCGCTACGAGCGCAAGCTGTACGGCCGGATCGGTAACTCCCGGCACCGCCATAATGCTGACCTGATCGTTATCGATAAAGGACTGGATGCCCGTCCGCTTGCCGGGACCGTTGTCCGCCCCCATGAAGTCGGCGGCGCTTAGCGCGCCCGCAGAGCCGTCCGAACCGCCGGAAAGCGAGATCGTTGTGCCGCCCGCATCGTCCGCGATAATATCAATCGGATGGCGGGCACCCGTATCGCCCGCTGCGGCGGAGACCGTTGCAAGAGACGACTTGGATGCGACTTTGTCCACATAGTTCGGTGCGGCAGCGTTGAACGAGCACTTCTCGAACGTTTCCACTTCGTCGCCGTACACAATCGTTAACGTGAATTCGCACGTAGACAATACTTTTGCCGGAAGCAGACCTGCATCCACGACATCGCCTTCCAATGCATCGGAAAGCTCGATGACGTTATCGCGGGCCGACACAACCGTGGCAAACTGCTTGGCACCGTTTGCATCGAACGCCACTACGTCCCCTTCGTTGAAGCCGGCACTGCTTTTCACGCGGTACTTGGCGTCCCCGACAACTTCATAGATTTGAGTCTTTGCCTTGCTGGACGGTTCAACCGAAGCTTGAATCGCATTCCCCCAAGCCCCCGGGTTGCGGGCGGTCAAGGAAAGTGCACCTGCCGCGCTGCTCGCAGCCTTCGCGTCCGACGGCGCGACCCGCATAATATAGGCGCGGGAGCCTCCGTTGACGAAGAAGTGCTCGACTGCATAAGCCAAGTAACGATAAGAGCCGAATTGGTTCTCCGACAAGTACGAACCGAAATTGCGTTTGAAATCATTCATGCTCGTAACAAGCACCGGAAGCCCTTCTATAGGTCCCCTCTGTGCCAATCCGATAAAGCCTGCTGTGCTTGTGCTGACACCGGCAAGCGGTTGCCCGCCGCTGTCAAATTCCTCCACATACACGCCTGGTGATAAATACTCCGCCATGTGTTTTACCCGGTATCCGATAGATGCGCTCGGCATCTTCTTTCACCGGTTCCTCCTTCCGGGGTGGTTATTTTAGCAAGATCGGGAGGTACTCTCCGATCGGTGCTTCGGGATGCAGGCGCACGGTCTCGGGTGTAATTCTTCGCTGCGTTATGCGGCCTATTACTTTTTTTCCGTGAGGCGAACTCTTCGCTCCGCGACTCTGGATACTTTTCTGGTGCGCGTCGAATCGATAAACACCGGCCCGACCGAATAGCCTAAAGATAATCTATAGGGAGCCTTTTGAAACAAATTCAAGATCGTTTCAAGCGGCACATCCTCTTTGGAAATTTTAATCGTTTGGCCCGATCCGGCAAGCGAGCCTACGAGGTCATCGCCTTTTAGAACCGGAAAATCGTACAATGTCTGGATCGTACGTCCGATGATCCGATGCTCGTCCATCGCTCTCGTCTGGACGTCCGAAGCGGAATGCGCCGAGACGAGGTAGGACAAATCCAAGGCCAAGGGCGGAAACCGAAGCTCTCCTCCGCCTGCGTCGATCATATCGTTGCTGCGGTAGTCCGTATTTTCTCTCACTCCGTAAAGAAAGATCGAGAGGTTCAAGTCCCCTTTGTCCGCCGGATGGGCAAGACCGACACCGTCCGGATGATCGATGAGCTCGGGAACGAGCGCGCCGCGGAGCAGCTTCGCCAACGACTGGCCGACATCGGCAATAACCGTATATTCGGCGATAGGTCTTCACCTCACTTATCCGCGTAAATGCCTAGACGCTCCTTCAGTAGCACTTTACCGGTTTTCTTGTATTCTTGCTTGACTGCGTCGAGCATGTGCCTCATGCAGACCGTTGCGCCTTCTTCTGCCGCCATGAACGCTGCGGTCAGCACAACATTCTTGATCGGTCCTCCCGCCAGATCGAACGCGGCGGCAAGGAACGGGAAGTCGACGTCTTCGCCGACCGGCATTTCCTTCGGAAAGGTAGAGCGCCACAGCTGTTCGCGCTGAACGGGATCGGGAAACGGATATTTCACGATAAATCCGATCCGGCGCATGAACGCATCGTCCAAATTTTGCGCAAAGTTCGTCGCGAGAATCGTCAGACCGTCGTACTCCTCCATCTTCTGGAGCAAATACGACGTTTCCATGTTCGCGTACTTGTCGTGTGCGTCCTTGACTTCGGACCGTTTGCCGAACAAAGCGTCAGCTTCGTCGAAGAACAGAATGGCGCCGCTCAGCTGGGCTTCTTCGAAAATTTCGCCGAGATTTTTCTCCGTTTCCCCGATATACTTGCTCACAATCCGCGAAAGATCGATGCGGTACAGCTCTGCGTCCATCTCCCGCGCCATGACGGCCGCGGACATCGTTTTTCCGGTGCCTGGCGGACCGGTGAAGAGCATGCTGATGCCCTTGCCGTACGCGAGCTTGCGCTCGAATCCCCATTGGCCGAATACGATGTGCCGATATTGCAATCTCAGGCATGCCTGCCGAAGAAGCGCTTTCGTTTCTTCCGGTAATATGAGGTCGTCCCATCCGAATATCGGCTCAATCTTGACCGCGCGCTCGCTTAGCCGGTGCCTCACCTGGAGATACCCGACACGGTGGAGAAGCGCCGGGGGCAGGACCGCTGCACGTTCCGTGACTTCCCGTCCGGCTTCCCAGCCGTAAAGCTTTTCGGCGTTGTCAATCGTTGCGGCAATGCGTCCGGGGGTAAAGCGGAACTTGGCCGCAAGCTCCCCCGCACCCGCTTCGGTGAGCGCAAACTTGCCGTCGGCCAGCCGCATCCAGATCCGTTGGCGCACCTCAGCGTCGGGCGGCTTCAGCGGGACGTCGATCCAGCTCATGCCGGCAATGGGACGGGCGGGCTTCCACCCCTTCTCGGAGAACAAAAATACCGGTCCGGTCCAACTTCCCAGCCTTCCTGCGAGCCATTCCAGCCGACGATCCCTTGCTTCGTCCCCAAGCAGCTCATGGAGCCGGTCGAAGGCAGGCACCGCGTCCTGCAGCACCGCTTCGCGAAGCACCTTGTCCACATATTCGAGAAACGACGGCTCATCGGACGGAGAGGCGGATACGTCCCACTCGATAAGCCTATTCCGAAGCTTTGCGCTCGTATGTCTGGCGTGAAGGGTTTTCCCGCTCCCGGGCGGCCCGCTCAGGAAATACACCGTCGGACCTGAATTGGATTGGCTGTACTTCTCATTATGTATATGTAGTAATTCTTGGAGCTCATGGTTATAAAGGATCGGGGGAGGCGTCGTCGAGCCTGCATCCTCGAACACAGCCAGCCTTGCGAGCGGTCCGTCTTCAAACCGCCATGGATGGCCTTGTGCGTAAGCGGCCATCCGATCGTCGACTCGCAGCGGTCTCGATAGCGCCGACCGGGGCGAACCGTCCGGGCCCGATTCCCTGCGGAAGAAAGTCTTAACGAACTCGGAAGACGGCAGCAGCGCCAACGCCGCATCCCTTCGCTCAAGGTCGGAACGGCACAACAGCTTCAGCAATAAATCGACGCTCGGAAATTTGCATGTCATATCGTCTTGGAGGTAAGCAAACAGCTTTTCGTATTTCCGATTCAACTCAGGAGCGAGTGCAGCTGCAAAACAAAGCATTTGCCAATCGCTCAGACGAAATCTCCGCTGCAGCTGCAACAAAGGAAGCTCGACGCCTTGCTCAAGGGAAGCCTTCTTCCGGCACGCAATGCGTATTTCCCATTCTTCTAACCGCCGCGTGTGTTCAGCCGTCATCTGTATAAAGCGAAGGTCGCCCGTGAGCAGGGATCTGGCCTCGAATTCAGTGACGACCAATCCCCGAAATGAATCCATTGCAGAATCTTCCAGAGGGACCGTCAGTGATTCAAACCCGGCCTCGACGAAAATGTCGAAGCGTGCGAGTTCGTCCTCCAGATGCTCCCATGCTTCGCCGTAGGGGCGCGTTTCTGCTGCTTGCCGATAATCTATCATTTGTTTGCCGCACCTGCGGAATTGCGCGCTGCGTCCGCCCCTAACCGGTCCGCCTCGGCCTCAAGCGCCGCGTCATCGTTGAGTGGTATGCCGCTCACTTCCGCCGTCGGCTTGACGCGCCCGCTTCGCTGCTGGACAACATGCGCCAACTCATGCCCAAGCAGCTGTTGGGCGCCTGCCGTGTTCGGCTTGTACTGACCCGAAGCAAAGTGGATATCGTCGCCCTGGGTATAGGCAATCGCCCCCACATTAGATGCCTGACTGCCTTCATGGATGCGCACATCGGAAAAATCGGCTCCAAAAGCGGACTCCATCTTTTCCTGCACCGGCTCCGGCATGCCGTTTCCGGACCCTGGGGCTCCCTTGCGCTGAATCGGCATTGAAGCGCTGCGCTTCATCTGCACGGTATGGCCGATCAGCCGCTGCATTCCGCGGTTACCCAGCCCCTGTTGAAGCTCCGCGAGCACGCCTGACGAAGTCGCGGCTTTCCTTGAGAGTTGTGTTGAACTCTGTTTATCGCCGGATCTCCGTCTGCTCGACATCGTTCGCACATACACCGGGTTTCTCCCCCTTGGGTTCATTGAACCATGAAGATAAACACATTGTTGCATAATATTCCGAAAACTGACAACAGTTTTTTACTTCTTTCGGCACTTATTTTTTTGCAAAATTCGACTTTCGTCTTGGGCACCGGGGCAACTGCTTCGGCTACTCCTCATCCTTATCCCCGAAACGCACCGCCAGCACCGCAATATCGTCCGATTGGGGCCTTCCCTCCACATACGCCTGCACGTGTCCGACCAGCAAATTCGTCAGCTCGTGAGGCGCAGCGTTTCCGCATTTACCGAGCACGTTAAGCAAACCCTCGGCGGCGAACCACCCGCCCGACGCATTTTCCGCCTCCGTAATCCCATCGGTGTACAGCACCAGCGTCTCTCCGGGCTGCAACGCCACCTCGGAGTCCCAATACTCCGTATCCGGAAAAATCCCCACAGGCAGCGATTTTCGGGCCGCCAGCTCCACAACGCTTCCATCCGGCTTCAGCACGTACGGAGGACAGTGCCCTGCGTCGCAATATCGCAGCCGGCCGCTCCGCGTATCCAATATCGCCAGAAACATCGTCGCAAACATCGTCGAATCTTCCGAGCTCACTTCGCGGTTAATGTCCGCCAACACCGCCGACGGTGACTCATGGACGCGCGCTTTCGCCTGAATCCAAATCATCAAGCCGGACATAAACAAGGCTGCGGGCATACCTTTGTCCGACACATCGCCTAAACAGATCAGGAGCTGATCATCGCCAAGGTCGATGAAATGGTAAAAATCCCCTCCTACCTCGCGCGCTGGGTACAGGCAAGCGGCAAGCTCCGCATAGCCTGCCGACAGCGCCGTACCCGGCAGAAAGCTGCGCTGGATCTCCTGCGCAATTTTCATCTCGCTTTCCATGCGCTCCTTCGCAGCCGTCGTTTCCCGCAGCTCTTCCATCGATTTGATGAGCGCTTCGTACAATAGCATGTTTTCAAGCGCAATCGCCGTAGGAGAGGCGATCAGCTCAAGCAGCCGCAAATCCCGTTTCCGGAAGGTGCCTCCATATTTTTTGTTGATGACCTGTAGCACGCCAAGCGTTTCCCCGTTCGAGACAACCGGCACGCACAGCATGTTGCGCGTCGGCATCCCTACACGGTTGGAAACGCGGTTCGACCACCTTGGGTCCTTCGCCGCATCCGGAATAAGCACCGACTCGCCGGACGAGGCGACCCAGCCCGCGATCCCCTCGCCCTTTTGCAGACGCACTTCGCGAACCTCGTTTCCTTTCTCGCCGGTGGCGACTTCGAAATACAGCTCGTCGCGTTCTCTATCAACCAAAATGATAGAGGAGCCTTCCGCCCGCATCGTCCGTGAAGCTGTTTCCATAATGATCTGCAGCAGCTCTTTCCGTTTTATGGTCGAGTTGAGACGCATGCTTACCTGAAACAGCGTCTGTGTCCGCGTGTACTCGCTATATATATAAGCGACCAAGATGCACATGACTGCGCCAAAACAGGAAAGCCCCCATATAGCAGCTGTTTCGATCACGCTTTCAGCCCCCTCTCCCCTCCGGCCGATAAAATTACACTACGAATTGCTTCGCTTCGTCCAGGGAGCTGAACAGCGAAAAGATCGTATGAAAACCTGAAACCTCAAACACTTCCCGAACGTTATCCTGCAAGCCGAACAACGCGATTTTACCGCCCGCGGCACGCGTTTTCTTGGCTGCGAGAAGCAGTACGCGGAGCCCCACGCTGCTCACGTACACGAGTTCCGTTACATCAAACACAAACTGAGCGTCGCCCTTCTCCAGCTCTTGGAGAAACGCCGTCTCCACCTGTTGTACGGTCGTGCCGTCCAATCTTCCGGAAAGGCCGATCACCGTAATTGAGGCTTCTTGCTCCACTCGAATATTCATGACTCCGTTTCCTCCCGCGGTTCATCCAGCTTTTTAATTAAAGTCAGTTCATTCTGATCGTTGATACGCCGATAGGCGCATGAGGACATCATCTGTCGAATAAAATGAATCCCCAGTCCCCCGACCTTTCGCTCCTCCACCGACAGCGTCGTATTCGGCACCTCTAATGCCAAAGGATTAAACGCCAGGGCATCGTCCGTAAACACGAGGACCAGCGTTGACGAATCCGTCTTGGTGATGGATAGGCTGATCGGCCTGCCTTTCGGAGCGGGCTTGCCGTATCCGTGCGACACAATGTTGGTGAACCATTCGTCACATACGAGCTGCAACGTGTAAGCGGTCTTCCCATCGATCCCATTGTCTATGCAAAACGTCGACACCTCGGCTCCCATTCGGTTCAGCTCGATGATGTCGGCAGCCAGATCCAGATGCAATCGTGCAAGGGTCAATAACGGTCCCTCCTATCCAAGCTGCAGCACCATATGCTCCAGCGTGCGGATTCTATTGCCGGCGGCTCGCAGCAAGCCGACGCCGATATCGGGATAAAGCCGAATCAAGTGGGACATCCCCTCGCCCTCAATTTCCAACAGGCGAACCGGAAGAAACAGCGCTTGAGCCGCCACCAGCGACGGACGATCGTCAAACATGGCCGCTTCGCCGAACGATTGCTTCGGTCCTAAAACCCCGATTGTGCCTTCCCGGCCGTTCGCGTCCGTACCGCTGATCTCTACATGACCGTCCACAATGACATAAAGCGATTTGCTCGGCTCTCCCTGCTTGACGACATACTCGCTGTCCTCATAAGTTTTTTCCTGCGCGACCCCGGCCACCCGGCCGAGCTCTTCGATAGAAATGCGCTCAAAGAGCGGCACCTGCTTAAGAAACACCATTTTGTCCAGCGCGCTTAAATATTCCCAAGAACCCATTAACGCCGCCTCCCCTTCTTCCGCGCCCGCCTTCATGGCGATCGCCTGCAGCCAAGCATCCGTAATGCTGGGCCGAGCCGCTTGCCGGCTGCCGCCCGTGCGGCCGGAATCGTCACTCGCCGCCGTTCGTATCGCCGTTTCAAAATCCGTCTCGGGCTGGCGGTAGAACGACAGCAGCGCAATCGAAAGCCTTGGGTCGCCTAAGCCTTCCGACAGCACCTCCATGCCGTTATCGCGGATTTCCTCATCCGGATCCTCAACCGCCCGGCGTATTTGCGGAATCGCACGTTCGTCGCCGAAACGAACCATGACGTCCCACACCGCATCAAGTACGGTCCTCCGAATTTCGCCGATGCGCTGTATCGCCAGCAGCGACCATTCGGCGCGATCGCGCTCCATGATAAAGCTGCCGTAGCGCCGCACCTCGCGAAGCTCGTCAATTCTCGCAACGCAGGAAGGAACGAGCACGCCGCGGAGCTCCTTATCCGTCCCGATTCGGCCGAGCACGGTTGCGGCGGCCTGCCATACATTCCAATGCGGAGTCTTCAAAGCTTGATTCAGCACAGGTATCGCCGCTTCGCCGATCTCGATCAGCGCTTGTTCCACCGCCAGCTGCAGCTCCGTATCGGCACCGATCAGCAGCTCCACGAGCTCCCTCGCCGTTTCCTCGCCGCCGAGCTGCCCAAGCGCCTTTACGGCCGCCACTTTGACGGACGGCAGCGGACTTCCGAGCTGAAGGAGCACATCGAAATAATAGTCCCTCAGCCTTTGCTCGGCAATGACGCCGCAAGCCGAGACGGCTGCTTCCCCGCCGATGTCGAACAGCCTCCGCAAATCCTCCTCAAGCTGCTCCTTCGTCAAGGTCCCCATCCACGCCGACGCTTTCAGCGCCTCGGACAGCACGGCGGCGTTGCTGTCACCGCGAGCCATGCGCACCCAAGCCTCCTTCTCGTCCTGCGGCGCGCTTGTCATTAGCAGCACCTTGAATGCGGCGGCCCGAACTTCCGCGTCTTCATCGCTTAGAAATTGCATCCGGCGCTCCGGGCTAAGCGTCAGCCAGCCGCTTGAATGCACGGCGTACAGTGCAGCGACGCGAATGCGCGTCGAAGCGGACTCCGCACACCGAAGCAAATCTTCCGTCCGGCTCGGGTCGGGATTGCGCTGAAGCAGCTCGATCGCCATTTCACGCACCGCTTCGTTCGGATGCAGCAGCTGGTCGGTCAACGATTGCCGCACCCGCCCGCTCTTCATAGATCCCAACAGCTCGGGCAGCGTATCTCTAACGAAGGCGGCGCCAACCTCCAGATTGCGGATCAGCTCTTTCACATACAGGCTGCGTCCGGTCCAAGCGAGTAGAAGGAGCCCAAGAGATAATACGGCGCCCGCCAACGATTGCACCGACAGTGATACGCCGCCTTCAGAGTGTAGCATCGACAGCCCGGAGCCGATAAGAATCCCGGCTGAAGCCGCGATGCTTTGAGCCGTGTAGCGAAAGCCGTCTCTTCGGTTTAGCGGAAGCATTTTGAAAAATAGCTGATAGCTCGGCTCGGCAAAGTAATAAAGCAGAAGATAGGTCAAGCTGTAGCCGATAGACACTGCCGCTAAGGCGTAAGCCGAGTCGACGAACGAAACGACTAGCACGAATCCGGTCAAGAAAATGAACGAGATGGCGATAAGCATATTGCTCGCGCCGAGCCAATTCATCAGCTTGCTGGAGATCAGCTGCAGGAGGAACGCCGCGCAGAACAAGAGCGTAACCATCAAGCCGTAAAACGAAGTCAGCTCTCCTTCGTCGACAAAACCCGCCTGGGCGGACGTGAAATATTGATATTCCATCAGGAAATACAGAGCCGGCATCAACGTCATAACGCCGATCGCAGTCAAAAGAAACGGGGAACGAAACGATTCCTTCACGTAGTACATCGTCGACACTTCGGATGCTTCAGACGCCTTTGCCGATACGGCTTGCTTGATCGTAAGCGGTACCAAGTAACGGATGAGAGATTTACGGAAGTTAAACAAGCCTGCCAGGAGCAAGAACGGGCCGATCAAATACAGCAGCTCCGGACCGAGCACGGGACCAAGCACATTGGACAAAAGCCCTGCAACGACCCCGCCTAGAATCGCCAGCAGCACGAAGGTCGGCATCACCCGTTTTGCCTGCTGTGTCGGACAAAGGTCGAACGCGGTGCTCCACATGAGCAGTGTCTGCTGTCTGACGACAAAATTGGAGGTGAAGAACAAAATAGGGTAAAAAGCCATCCATTCGAAGCCGCCGAATTTAAAGGCTAACAAAATCAATCCGTTCACAAAGCAAAGGGCCAGAAACAGCACATACATCAAGATCATAAACCTTGGTTTTGACATGCGCTGCGACAGCCACGACATCCCCCAGCCTTCCAACGGGAGCAGAAACGCTTCGATGATATACATGATCGGCAAATATTGGGTTCCGTACCTGCTGTTGAAAAGCGCCATGAAAGAGGTGTAATTCAACAATTCGGCAATGCCGGCCAAAAAAAACACGGTTCCCATCAGCAGCACCTTGCGCCGATCCTCCGCTCGAAGGCCAAACACTGTGTCTGTGACTAGCAAGCTGAAGTTCCACCTTATCCTTAAAATTTTACATAATAAAGTATATATTCTCGATCTAAGGCGGAAGTCCTGCCCTTCGAGGTTATTTTTCGCGCCAAACGGTCCGTTTGCTCCATAAGCTTCACTATTCTCTAGGTCTGTCCATCTTTCTTTTATAAATGTTGGAGAAAACGATAATGAGCGGAACCAGCACAATCGTAGGCAAAAACCAAACGAATAAACTGACCGCTTCCACCTGCAGAAGCCTTGGAGCACCGAATACCGTAAATGCTGTCACTGTGGATATGCTGCAGGAAAGCATGCCGACAATGTGCTCCACCGCCCAATGAGAATTCGTCTTTGGGACGGTTAGCCAGTACAGAAGCTGTGTGCTGCCCAAAAATAACCCGAGCAGCGGAAAATATTGCAGCAGCGGGAACCCTATGATCCAACCGTAAACCGAAATCCCGATCCCTGAAACCGTCAACAGCGCCGGAAACAAGAGATCCGCCGGCTTGCGATGAACCGACTTGCGCCGCTTATGGCGAAGAACGCGTATGCCGTACCACGCGGTCGCGGAGCTAAGTACAGCGATAAAAAGCAGGAACCAGGAAAACGGAACAGCATCCGCATCCGGACCGGCATCCCATGCAAGACGATAAATTCCCATTAAAAATGCGGTCACGGATACGCTTCCCATCGCCCACACGTAAACCCAACCCGCCCGATGATGCGCACGCCCCCCTTTCTTGGTCACAATGGGAATCCAAAACACGCAAAGCGCCAAAAACCCCGAAATAATATGTATCCAACGCGCAATATCAAAAAGCAAACTCATGATCGAAATGAACCCCTTTCAAATGAGCTTCATAAAAAAGATGACCCCGGTTAAACAGAAGTCATCTCTTTCATCTCGCCTCTTTACTTACCTGCATTGATTGCAGCTTTTATCCGCCGATATGGGACATTTCCACTTTTTTCCTTCCTAATCCAGGGGTGTTCGAGAGTCTGATCTCGGAATAGCGATCCTCCCTTTCGCTCCAATAAGCCGCAACATATTCCCTAATCCGTTCATCGCTCCAGCCCTCGCGCAACGGGGAGCGAAGATCGGTTCCGGAGGAGGCGAACAGACAGCTGTACATTTGTCCTTCCGCCGATATTCTCGCCCGGGTGCATGTAGAACAGAACGCCTGCGTGACAGAAGAAATGAGTCCGATTTCACTTTTTCCGTCCGCATAGCGATATCTGGATGCGACTTCTCCATAGTGATTGGGCGACGCTTTCTCCAGCGGCAGCTCGCTATGAATCAGGCTCACAATATCTCGGCTCGGAAGCACCTGATCCAGCTTCCATCCGTTGCTGTTGCCTACGTCCATATATTCGATAAAGCGAAGAATATGGCCTTTCTCGCGAAAATAACGTGCCATCGGAAGCACATCCTGGTCATTCGTGCCTTTTTGCACAACCATATTGATTTTCACCTGCAAGCCTGCGGCCGCAGCCTCCTCAATGCCTTCCAGGATGCTGCTCACCTTGAACCCGCGGCCGTTCATCGCCCCGAACCGTTCATCGTCCAAGCTGTCCAGACTGACGGTCACGCGATGCAGGCCCGCCTCCTTCAACGCTTGAGCATGCTTTGCGAGCAGGGATCCGTTCGTCGTCATGGCGATATCCTTCACGCCGTCTACGTGACGGATCATGCGAATGAGCTTGGGCAGCTCCTTTCGCAAGAGCGGCTCTCCGCCGGTGATGCGCACTTTCTCCACGCCAAGCGTGACAAAAATTTCGGCCAGCCTCGTCAGCTCTTCAAAGGTCAGCAGCTTTTCTTTCGGGAGAAATTTATAATCAGGCCCGAACATTTCCTCAGGCATACAATACCGACAGCGAAAATTGCATTGGTCCGTAACGGAGATGCGCAAATCACGGAGAGGGCGTTGCAGCTTGTCGAACATATGAGCCGGTTGTCGCATAAGCACCCTTCACTCCCTAAAGGTCGAATGACATCTAAAATAATATATGTACTTCTACACTACCTAAAAAGCAGTCCGTCAGCAAGACATCCGGGGAGTGAAGTTCGACTGTTTTCTTATTTGGATAAAATTACTAGGTGAATTTTACGAACTCTCAAGCAACCTCAAAACCAAAAAGGCGTTTAGAATAAGGGAGGGATCTACACAATGCTGTTGAAAAAAACAAAAGCTATCGCACTTACGTTGTTGATTGCGGCCGCGGCAAGCCCCGTTCACGCCGACGCCCTTAAGGCTCCAGAGGTGATGCTGAACGGGCAGAAGCTTACGTTTCCCGTTGGACCGGCAATCATCCAAGACACCGCGTTCGTTCCGCTCCGCCAATTGTTTGAACGGCAAGGAGCCGAGGTGTTGTGGGAGGAGACGACACGGACGGTTCAAGCCGAGAAAGAGGATCTCACGTTTACATACACGATCGGCGACAAAGAAGCTTATCTTAATAATAAAAGGCTGTCCGTGCCCGTTCCCGGCCGAATCGTCGACGGGACGACGCTAGTGCCCCTCCGCCTCATTAGCGAAGCATTGGGAAGCCGCGTGGCGTGGAATGAGCAGGACCGGGTCATTACGATTACCTCAGGCGCCGTTGGCGAAGCCACTGTGGAGTGGGGAGTGAATTTGCGAGAGCGGCCGAATACGGAATCCAAGGTGTACCGAATGCTTACGAAAGGGGAAACCGTTCAAGTGCTGAGGGAAACGGACGGCTTCTGGCTGCAGGTGGAAACGAAGGACGGAACGATCGGGTACATCTCCGCGCTGCCTAAATACACCAACTATACGAGCGAAACCTACGCTGCAAGCGCGGCGGACAAGCTTATAGCATATGGCGAAACGTTCATGGGCACCCCTTACGAGTTCGGCGCTTCGCCGAATCAAACGGACACCTTCGACTGCTCCTCCTTCGTGAAGCATGTGTTTGATGAGGCGCTCGGCGTCGAGCTGCCGAGAGTGTCTTATAATCAGGCGGAGGTCGGGAAGGAAGTGGAGCTCGAGAAACTGCGCAAAGGAGATTTGCTGTTCTTCAGCGCAAGAGGACTTTCGATCGGGCATGTAGCCATTTACGCGGGGGACGGCAACATATTACATACTTATTCCAAAGAATCTGGAGTCGAGCTGCGGAAATTTGAGGGACAGTGGAAGGACCGGTTTGTGACGGCTCGCCGGTTGTTGTAACGTGCAAGCGGGGCAAAATCGGTACGGCTTGCTTGCACATGCGCGGACCTTAGTTTCGCTAGCGAGCCCGTCCCTGTGCGGTATAAAAGACCAATATTTGGGCTTAAAGCTTTAAAAACATAAGATTTTGTGCGGATAGTCCCAAATTTTGGTCTTATAAGGTTGGCATACGAGGGAATACCCCGAAAACCGAAGCAATAAGCCCGTCTACTGGACTTATTCCTCGGATAATGGCGCTCTTCGAAAGAATAAGCCCAATAGACGGGCTTAATGTTTGATCAGGAAATTCGCCGAAATGAGAAGCCGATGCCGATCAACTTTCCTGAAACATCGGGTATCAGCGAAGGGGCAAAGGCAGTCCCGATTACCTGTTGGGGTGGATGACCGCTTTGATCGGGCGATCGTCGGCGTAGGCCAATTGGTTGAACGCTTCGCTTATTTCAGCCAGCGCAAAATGATGCGTAACCATCTCATGGAACGGCAGCATGCTGCTTTCCGCCATCGCAAAGGCTCGTTTGATCGCTTCCTCACCCTTGCTTCTCGCTCCCCGAATGGTCACTTCTTTTCGGACCAATGTATCTAAAATCAGCGAACTGTACAGCTCGCTTCCCATCTGTGATGCGTGAACGTACATGCCGCCGATTTTCGCGAGCTCAAGCGAAAGCTGCGGCGAAGCGCTGCTGCCGGTCACGTCAATGACCAAATCCGCCATGGCCCCGTCCGTTAGCTTCTTCACCTCTTGAATCGCATCGCATTGATCCACCATGAGCGTCACATGGGCCCCAAGCTTCTTCGCCAGCTCAAGCCGTCTGCGGTCGCGGGCCAAGCCAGTGACGATGATAAGCTTCGCGCCGGAGGCTTGCGCCGCAGCGGCGCAAGCGATGCCCTGCGGGCCGCTGCCCTGGACAACGACGACATCGCCTACTCTGCAGTTGCCGATCAGCGAGGTCCACTGCACCCCGTTCGCGATAACGGAGGAGACTAATACGGCCGTATCGTCCGGGACGGTATCGGGAAGCTTCCGTACGTTCGCGCCGATCGGCACAAAGATCTTCTCCGAAAATCCCCCCCACAAAAATGGAGGCTTGTCGCAAGTCGTTCGCAGCCCGTAATTGCCGAACGTCTTGCAGTGCTTCTTCTGCCCGTTCCGGCAGTACATGCATTGCCCGCAGCTCATGCTCCCTTCGACGATCACTCTGTCCCCGATTTTCAACCCTCGCAGCTCTTCAACTTCACTCCCTGCCTCGGCCACCTCGCCGACGATTTCATGCCCCATAATAAGCGGGAGGCGAAACTCGTTAAGCAGGCCTTTATAAATTTCCACGTCCGTTCCGCAGATACCGGCGCTGCGCACGCGGAGCAGCATGTCGGAAGGACCCAGGTCAGGCTTCGCAAATTGTTCAATCCGGATCCGTTTCGGTTCCCGGATTACCGCCGCTTTTACACTCATCCTTCATCCCCGCTTCTTTAAAGTTTGGTGCCCGTATTCGCTTCGATCATGGATATAATCTCATCCGTCGTTCGAACGCGCCCCATTCGAGGAAACATTCGATTCATCAGCTGGTCGTGATTGTCCTGCTCCTTGGACGTGCAGGCGTCTCTCGCGACAACGATGTGGTAATCCATATCTCTAGCTGCGAAAGCGGTGCTCGCCACCCCTACGTCGGTGGAGCCGCCGGAAATCATGAGCGTATCGATCCCGCGAGTCCGCAGCGCCAGATCGAGATACGTCTGGTAAAACGCGCTCCAGCGAAACTTCGGAATCATGTAGTCCTGAGGCTCAGGCTTCAGTTCGTCGATGACTTCCGTCTCCCATGTGCCTCCGCTCACAATCGGCTTGCCCGGTTGGTACTCGTCTCGCTCCTGAACCGGCTGCAGCCGGTTGTTCGTATCCCGCTTCGGACGGAACGTCGTAGCGTTGTCCGGCCGATGGTTCGCATAGGCGTATGCAACCATCATGCCGGTCGCTCTGGCGGCCTTCAGCAGATTTTGTGCGTTGGCGATGACCGTCTCATATCTTTCATCTGCCACAGCCCCCCCTTTTTTGATATGTCCGTTCAAGAAGTCAAAAAACAGCAAGCATGTTTTTTCCGGCACAATGCGATCGTCGATCATCCGTTTGAGACCTCCTCCGCAGCTTGCTCCCCTGCAAACCTTGACTTCAATTCCCAGCCCAATTTGACGACCTCTTCCACGGTCGGCGGGAATTTCATTAAGAACATCTCGATGCCGGCTTCATAATACCGATTCATCTTTTCTGCGATAGTATCCGTAGAGCCGACGAATCCGGTTCGAAGCGCAGGCATCATTCTTCGCTCCACAAGCCTTCCGTCGTCGTGGTCCGAGCCTTCTTCGATAATTTTGCGAGCCCGCTTCTGCGCCTTCTCGTCCGTATCGTCGCAGACGACGAACGGATTGAAAGCGAACCTGACTTCCCGGTTGTACTTCGCCGCTCTTTCCTGCATATCCCGGATGGAATCCTTCACGCACTCAAAAATTTCGTCGGGGGTCTCCGCATTTTTGTCATAGTCGACAAACCACCAGTCGCCTTCCTTCGCGACCATTTCCAAGCCCGGCTCGCTGCGGGTTGCCGTATAAATATCAGGCGTCCTCGGGCTTGCCGGCTTCAGCATAATCTTCGCGTCCTTAATATCGTATACCTTCCCCTTGAATGAGAACGCGTCGTTGGTCCACAGCCCGCGGAGCACCTGCACGTACTCCTCTGCACGCATGTAGCGGTCCACCTGCCCGAGCAGCAAATCCCCGCCGAACATCGTATGCTCGACGTCGTTCCAGCCGGTAATCAGGTTGAGCGCCAGCCGCCCCGGCGCAATGCGATCGAGCGACGATCCCATCTTCGCGGCCAGCGTCGGGTACCACAGCCCCGGATGAATGGCGGGCATAATTTGTATATGGTTCGTAAGGGAGGCAATCGAGCTGGCAAGCACCCACGCCTCCAGATCGGTCCCCAAATGCCGCTCCGCAAAGAGCACAATGTCAAAGCCGTTCTGATCGGCCGCCGTCAAAACGTCCTTCGTCAGAGTAAACGCCGGATCCACCATGCCATCCTGAAGAGGGACGTCCGCCAAGCGGATGGATTCGGCAATCGCCTCGCTTTTCAGCGTGACGTGCGGAACCGGTGCATACATTCCGAGTTTTATCACTTGCAACTCCTCCTAATGTATCGATTAAATCATGATCGCTCCGCCGTTCACGCATAAACTTTGCCCTGTCACATATTCGGCCTTGTCGCTGATCATATAGCAGACCGCTTTCGCGATGTCCTCCGGCTGCCCGATGCGGCCGAGCGGTATGCGCTTTCCTCTACTGTAAAGCTCCTCATCGCTGGGCGAATCCTCTCGCGGTTGATCGGTATCCGTTATGCCGGGAATGACCGTGTTGACGCGGATGTGCGGGGCCCACTCCAGCGCAAGGGAACGCGTCAGCGAAATGATGCCCGCCTTGGACGCGGCGTAGTGGCTGCCGCGCGGCGTACCCTGCAATCCTCGGCCGGAGGCGATGTTGACGATCACACCGCCGCCGGCTGCAAGCATCCCCGGGGCAACAGCGCGGCTGCACAAATAAGCCCCGCCGAGATTGACGCGGATGACCCGCATCCAATTGTCAAAGGACATCTCCAGCGCCGTGCCTCTCGGATAAATACCGGCGTTGTTCACCAGCACGGACACGGGACCGAGCGAGGCGGCTGCGGCTTGCGCCGCCCGCCCGACCTGCTCCTCGTTCGAGACATCTACGTTCCAGAAGCCGGCCGTTCCGCCGCGCCGCTCAATCTCGTCGACCACCTTCCGCCCCGCTTCCGCGAGCACATCAAAAATGGCGACCTTAAAGCCCATCTCCGCTGCCGAGAGCGAGATGGCCCTACCGATTCCTTTGCTGCCGCCCGTAACGACTGCAACACCAGCCAATGCACCGGTTTGCTGTTCCACTTTACGCATCTCCTTTACACAATCTTCTTTGCGTCGGATTCGGCATGGCGCAAGCCTGCGCCTTCGGAATCCGCGATTTTCCGAATGACAACCTCCGCAAACACAGGCTCCACGTATACCTCGTCTCCGCGATGCAGGCTGTCTTTATTCTCAAACTCCTTCAGCCGCAGTTTCGTGCCGTTGACCTCGATAACGTAATCCCAACACTCCCCTTGGTACGTTGCCGAGACGATCCGACCTTTCCAGGCAGTGGCGGGATTCGGATCCGCACGCAATTGCAAGCTTTCCGGACGGATGAAAAGCATCGCCTTTTCACCTATATGGAACGGCTCATCCGTCCTGCAGCGCAGGCTGCCTGCTTCGGTCGATACCTCTACGGCGCCGCCAGCCATTACGTTCGCAACACTGCCCTCCAGCGTATTGGAGATCCCGATGAAATTGGCCGTGAACGGATGCTGCGGCTTCTTATAAATTCGCTGAGGCTCCCCGATCTCGACAATTTCACCCTCGTTCATGACGATGATGCGGTCGGAAATCGCAAGCGCCTCGCTTTGATCGTGGGTGACGTAAACAGACGTAATTTTCAACCGCTCCTGCAGCTCGCGGATTTCCTCGCGCATCCGCTCCCGCATTTTGGCGTCGAGGTTGCTTAGCGGCTCATCGAGCAGCAATATTTTCGGCTCTTTAACGAGCGCGCGCGCCAGTGCAACACGCTGCTGCTGCCCGCCGGACAAATCCGTTCCCTGCCTATGGGTGAAATCGGATAAGCCGACCGTTGCGAGCGCCTGCTCCGTTTTTTCCTTAATTTGCGCCTTCGTAAGCTTCAAGTGCTTCATCATTTTGAGCGGAAACGCAACGTTATTGAACACGCTCATATGGGGCCAAATTGCATACGACTGAAATACCATGCCGATCGCGCGCTTATTGACCGGAATCAGGATTTTTTTGGCGCCGGAATAAACAACCTCTCCATCCAGTACGATCTCGCCGCCCGTCGGCTTTTCGAGACCCGCGATCATCCGCAGCGTCGTCGTTTTGCCGCACCCGCTCGGTCCAAGGAGCGTCACCATTTCTCCCTCGGCAATCGATAAAGAAACCTCATTCACAGCGTTTCGCGTTTGCTTTTTGACGTCGTAATTTTTGACCAAATTCCGAATTTCAATCATGGGGGACATGCAATCCGTCCTTTCAACCTAGTAGTTTAGCCGATGCGCTGCATTCCGAATTTCCCGGCGATTTTTTGGAAAATGGCAACGAGTATAATGGAGATGACGACCATGATGACTCCGAGAGCGGCTAATTCGACGAAGAAGCCATCTTCCCATATGTTGAAAATCGTGATTGCGACCAAGCCGTTGTCCTGAGCCACCAGGAAAAACGCAGTGGACACCTGCCGCAGTGAAATGATCAGAATATAAATAAACGCCGCCAGGATGGACGGGACGAGCAAAGGCGCATAAATCCAAATAAACGTTTGAATGAAGTTGGCCCCGCTCACTAATGCAGCTTCCTCCAGTTCATCCTTGATTTGTACAAAACCAGCGCTTAAGAAGCGCATGCCGAAAGGCAGATACATGGTAACGAAGGCAATAATGATAATGGTTAACGTGCCGTAAAGCGGCACAGGGAGCGGAGCCACCAAGTACCAGAATAGAACGGACACGCCCATAATGATTCCGGGAATCGCGATCGGCAAGAACACTAGACCATCAAGAAGCCAGCCGTTCCTCACACGCATTTTTACAGTTACATAAGAGATAGTCATGGTTAGGAATACGACGACAAATGCCGTAATGATAGAAACCTGAATACTATTCATAAATGTCGATTTAATCTCATGGAGATCCCAGATTCTCGCGTAATTGCTTATCGTTAGTTTTTGCAGTGCCTCCATCGAAGGCACCTCATAGCTTGGCAGCAAGGAAACCCACAGGATGACACCGAGCGGCAGGACAACCCCAATGATAAAAATGGCCGAATAAACGGCAAGTCCGAGCCATTTCCATGGACCAAGGTCAATCAAGGCGGGTTTAAAGCCTTTGCCCGTAATGGTCGCAAAGCGCTTGCCCTTACTATTGATACGACTGGAAAACACGACACCGATAAAGGCTATAGCGAGAATCACCATCCCGAGCGCGCCCGCTCCCCCGAAATTCGCAGGAAACCGGTTGAGTTCATCGTAGATTTGGCTGACAAAAACATAAGTTTTATTGGGTACCCCGATCAGCTGCGGCACCTCAAAGCTCGAAATCGTTTCTACGAACAAAATGAGTGCGGCGGAGAAAAGTCCGGGCAGCGCCAATCTGGCGGTTATATGCCCGAAAGCGCTTGCCTGGTTCGCACCGGAGGCCAGAGCGGCCTCTTCCATGGAAGCGTCCATAGAGCTAAATACCGCCACGGCCATAATAAAAGCAATCGGCATTAAATGCAGGGACTGGACAAACACCATACCCGCAAGCGAATAAATGTTAAAGGGCCGTATTCCTATCAAATGTTCAAACATATTATTAATAATGCCGATCTGCGGGGAAGCGAGAAAAATCCAAGCGATTGTGCTTAAAATGCCCGGGATAATCATTGGCACGAGCGAAGAGAGCAACGCAAAGGCTTTAAACGGAGTATTGGTTCTCGTGAAAAGCCAAGCAATGCCTACCCCGACAGCCATCGAACAAACCATCGTCCAAAATCCATATAACATAGAGTTATAAAACATACTAAGCGACGAACTTTGTGTAAACGCATCGATATAATGCTGAAACGTCCATTCCGGGTTTTCCAGCAGAAAATCCGTCTGAAAGCTGGAATATAGCAGTGTCAACAGCGGAACTAAGCAAAGATAAAGTACGACGACGGCCATCGCGAACAAGACCGCGTTTTTCATCGTGACATATTTCGTGAAAAAAGCCATAGCTATACCCTGCCCATCCTTTGCCGAAAGACCGCTCCAACCCCCGGATCAACCAGGGGTCGGAGCGAATCGTCCGCCAATTATTTTAACCCGAGCGTTTCCTCGTACAATTTCTGATAATCCGTGTATTTCTCCCCGCTGTTCGGATCGCTGAGTAAATATTTATATTTGGCCGGATTCCACACTTCACTCTCCGTCAGCACGTTCTTATGGGCGGAAGTGCGGTTTGTCGTTTCCAAAATAAACTTTTGCGTTTCTTCAGCAACGATCCACATTTGGAACAGCTTCGCCGCGTTCGGATGCGGGGCGTTCTTGGCAATGCCTTGAGGCTGAAGCAGTGTAATGGTCGGTTCATAGTTCACATAATCAAGCGGTGTTCCCTTCGCCTTCTCCCGGTCTACCCGGTACCCGTAGGCATGAATGGAGGCAACGAATTCTCCGGTTTTAAGCAGCTCGATCTGCAAGGTAGAGCTGTCGCGGAAGATAGGCTCGTTGGCTGCGAGCCCTTTCAACAGTTCTAACGCCTGTTGTTCGCCATAAGCCTTCTCAAGGCCCGCGTACCATTCAAAATCGTCCGGCGTCATACCGAATTTGCCTTTCCATTCCGGTTTCGTCAGATCCCATAATGAAGTCGGCGGCTGCAGCCCGTTAGCCTCAAGAGCTTTGGTATTATAAGAAATCGGCAGCGTGAGTACGTACTGAGATACCCAATACCCTTCCGGATCTACAGCCCCGTCTACCATGCCGTCGATCAGTTCCTGCGGCAGTTTAAACTGCTGCAATGCTCCTTGCCGTTCCACCTGATCCATCGGCCAGCCGCTGGCGGAAAGAATGTCCACGTTATAAAGCTTCCCCCTGTGTTCCACTGCGACACGAGCGGGAACCTGGTCCGCATTCAAGCTGATCATTTCCACCTTGATTTCCGGGTACTTTTCCATAAATTTATCCGCGAATTTTTGCATGTCGTCGGCGGAGGCTCCCGCATACCAAACCAGTTTCCCTTCCTTCTTCGCAGCCGCCTCAATTTCGGCGGCATTGACTTCAGCCGCCGCGGCAGGCTCTGCCGCCCCGCCTTCCGAGGTCCCGCTCGGCGTTTCGGCCGATCCTGCAGGCGTCCCGGCGGCAGGTTCCGATTGATCACCGGACCCGCATGCGGCCATGACGAACATGAGAAGCAGCGCCAGCAGCAAGCCGAGACTTCGTCCGATCCATCCGTTGCTCATGAGAAAAACTCCTTCCATTAATGGAATCTGACATTTTTCGTAAAATCGTAGTTCACGGAGGAGTCGCAGTGGAAATCCCACACGACTCTTTCCGAAGACCAGCGCCGGTCGAACACTTCGTCCAGAAACTCCATAATGAGGCTCCAAACATAGGCTGCTTGCCTGTGCCGATACCGGCCGGGCATCGTGTCGTTCAAAAATCCATGGGGCGCTTCCGCAACAATTCTCAGACGGTAGCTCTTGCGCGCAGCCTCGTAAGCGTCGCGGACTCTGATGATATTGTCTAAGGAAATCGAATGGTCCGTCTCCCCAAACACTAGAAGAGAAGGAGCTTTCATGCGGCTGATCTTCTCGGTCATTGGCTCAGGCTGGAACTCGTCAACCGTCCAGTTCCGGTCCGAGGCCGCGCCGTACAAAATAATGCTCCCGGCGATATCGTCCCGCCTGCCCGCCATCTCGATCGCATATCGTCCGGTCAAGCAAACACCCAGAACGACGATCTTCGCCGGATCGACAAGCTCATGGCTTTTAAGGAAGTCGATACATTTGCCGAGTATTCCGGCCGCATAATCATCCGTCACTCTCGCATCCACTTCCCCTTTCTTCAATAATTCCTTGTCCACATCGCATTCGGCAAACAAATCCGGCAGCAATGCGACATAGCCCTCGTCAGCTAATCTTCTGCCAAGGTCTTGAGAATGCTGAACGACACCGTACCGTTCATGAAGCAGAATGACCGCCCCGGTTTTCGCCAGCTTTGACGGAAGATACAGAAACCCTTCAACACCCGGCAGCACCTGCTCGGATGCCGCATTTCCTTCCTTTTCCGCAGTAAACACTTTCATGGATACTCCTCCTTACTTCGATTTAAATACTTGCTGCCGCACGCGCTTGGAGATGGTAAAGCACTTCTTCAATGTGCATGACATCCGCATATTTATGATGCAGATCAAATAGATTCACTTTATGAGATAAAGGGCTGCGGTCAAAGCAGCATTCCTCCACAAGGGACACGTGGTAGCCGTTAGAATACGCATCCACGACGCTAGCCCGCACGCAGCCGCTCGTCGATTCGCCGCAGACGAGCAGGCTGTCGGCGCCAAGCATCGTCAAATATGCCGTTATCGGCGTCCCGTAAAACACGCTTGCCCGGTTTTTATAGATGACGAGGTCTTCCGGCTGCGGGCTGAATTCGCGGAAAATCTCAAAGGCGTCTTCCGCAGGCTTTGTTACTTGTCTGTATGTAGACTGCAGTCCGTTGGCGTTCATCTTCGTCAACCGGTCCCGTGTGCAGTACACAACTGGGATGTTCTGTTCTCTGCACGCTTTGAACAGCTGTTTCGTCGGTTCTATTGCATTCCAGGCATAGATTCCGCATGAGCTCGGATACGCAGCGACCAGCTCACTGACCGGCTTAGGTCCGCCCGCATATACCGCGTTGTACAAATCGATCGCCAACAGCACCGGCCGCTTCCCGATATACGTTTGCCGGTGATACGGCTTGTAAATGTCTAATATTTCGTCGCTGACGATATCTTTCCAGCAATGATCTTCAAAATCGACTCTCACAAGCAGAACCTCCTTTATGTAATGTTTTATAACGTTAACATAACAATATTGCGTTGGTTCAACTATATAGAAATCGAAATTTTCTGTAAATAATTCTTTTTTAATGCTATGATTCATATAATAAATGCTTTATTATAAATAACAGACGCCTAAAATTTCAGAAATTTCCTTTAACCATACATATAATTAGCACTATAAGTAACTTTAGTTAGGTAGGTGACGTGAAGGTGACATTGGAGAAAATCATGACTTTTATTGAAGTTTATCGTCTGAGGAGCTTTCAGAAAGCAGCGGAGCAATTGTTCTTGCCGCAGCCGACCGTGTCTAACCGGATCATTCATTTGGAAAAAGAACTGGGGCATGCTTTGTTTATCAGGGGAAAGAAACATATTTTGCTAACTGAGGAAGGAGAAGCGTTTCTCCCTTATGCCCAGAGAATCATTGATTCCGTCACACTCGCGAAAGAAGCCGTGGATCAAATTCGTCAGGGCGAAAAGGGGAAGCTGACGCTCGGGTGTACGAACGCATTGGCCGCTTCGCTGCTCTCCGATCTGATGAAAGATTTTATTCTGGGGTACCCCAACATTTCGTACCGCATCATCAATAAATCTTCAGGGCTCATTATCGAAATGGTCAAAAACCAAGATTTCCAGGTCGGTCTCGTTCAGTACGCGGTGAATGAACCATCCTTAACGTTTAAGAGAGTTTTCAGCGAGCCATACATGCTCATTACATCGGCTTGCCACCCCTTCGCCGCGACATCCGCCGTCACACTGCAAGACATTTTTAAGCACCCGCTCATTGTGTACCAACGGGATACGCTGTATCGTAAAACGCTTGATATTACGCTTCAGCGGCTCAACTGCCAATGCGACTTTAAATTCGAAACGAACAATATCCCGTTTATTAAACAGCTCGTGGCCGATAACCAAGGCGCTTTCCTGTCGTCTCCTGCCATTGTGAAAAGCGAATTGGCATCCGGGAAATTTCGCGCCGTGCCGATTATGGATAACCCGTTTTCTCCCGCGGAGATTTTCCTAGTATTCCGCCCAAAGACGATCAACAGCTTAGACAAACTTTTCATTCAATATATTGAAAGCATTTTTGCAAGAATGGCTGCTTGACGGACAGTTATCGAGCGGAATTTGCACGCTTTGCAGAAACAGGGAGGATTCCGCCCCCAAACAAGAAACGGTTGTCAAGCTGTCTCCAGCTAATGTCATCGATACGAACGCCGCCGCTCTTTTTCGAAGCGCTGTGAATGATTTTTCCGTTTCCCAAATAAATAGCCATATGCGATATCGGCTTCTCCGACGGTTTCAGCCCCTTGTAATCAGAGTCTTTGTTGCCTCTATAGTTTGTAAAGAACAGAAAATCGCCGCGCTTCGCCTTTTTCAATGAGGTATAGGTTTTTTTAGAAAAGGCTTTGACATAAGAGGCTTGGCTCCTCGAATCCCAGGGCAGGTCCATCCCGAGTGAAACCAAATACACCCACCGCGTAAAATCAGAACAATCGAACGTAGACGGCTCGGTTCGGTTCGATCCGTATTCGTATGGAGTCCCCATGTACGATTTGGCGGTTTTGATGACGTTCTCCGCATAATTTCCTTTGATCGGACGAATGGATGGATTAGGAAACTTCTTGATTAGCGGAAAGCCGTTAGGATCTACTAACGGTTTATTCGACTTCTCGGCGGTGGCGAGGCTTCGTACACGGCGGCCGTAAATCAGCTGCTCCACACCTAAATCCCCGAAATAAAGATCGGGGTCGTTAACGGCGTCCGCCGTTTGAGCATCGTTGCGGTCCGATGTTGCCGGATAACGTTCATTAGAGGATTGGGATTGAATGTTGCCCCCGCCTGCAGCACAAGACGATAACAAAATGAGACTTAACAATACCCCGATGGTCTGCACCGTTGTAGTCTTCATCATCCACGCCTCTTCTCACAACGTTTACGGTTAGGATTCCATCATTTTCAAGTTTTATGAGCATCACGAAAAAAGGTACGTTCTCTTGATCTAGAACGTACCCACATCAGCCCCATCGTTTTGCGAACATTAGTTGAGTTCCTTATACTGGGGAGAAACATCGCGCCTGCCTTTCGTCAGCCCTTCAAAAGCCGCACGGCTCTTACATGCTCAAGCAGCAGCCGATGCTCGGCAGAGTCGACTTCCGTTAGCCGGCCGTAGTAGGCGGCCTGATAGTCCCGGCTCAGGCCGCGCAGCAGCTCATGCACATGATAGCTCCGCCCCTCCGCCGTGAACGTGCTTGCTTCCTCCGGAAGCTGACGAATCAGCTTCTCTACATATTCCTTCGCCGTTTCATGGCTCAAACGAGGGAACCTATTCTTCCTGCCCCAAAGCTGCAGCTGCCGAAAATGCCAATACACCGCGGCATAATAAAAACGAGGGAAACGCATCCGTATACTCGCTCGCAAGCGCTGCCGAAAGGTACGGCACATGTCCGCGAGAACGGACCACAATGACCTTCTTGTGACGACGACACGGCGCACCTTCATCGAAGCGTTAGGCCGTTGCCAATGCTTCAGGAACCGGATCAGCAGCATAACGGCTGCAGCAGCCCCGACGACAACCAATCCGCCGACGAGCCAAGACGCCGGGATGACCGCCACAGCTTCCTCTTGTGACTGCTCCGGCATTTTTACCGTTTGCGGAAACAGATCCGCTGGCATCCCTTCGCTCGGTCCCGGCTTCGGAAGGAGACTGAACAACCAGACGATCGCATTCACCAGGGCGGTGCCGATCCACTTCAGCCCTACCCATACGCCCTCGGCGAGCGACTGGAGGCCGCTGCGGATCGACGGAAGCAGCAGCAGCAAGCAAAGCAGCGCAATTCCGGCAAACAGAAACACGACCACTCCCGTAAACCACCCGGAACGACCCACGGTGCGTACCTCGACTTGTGAGGAGTCGGTCGACAAAGCTTGATGCTGCATCGTGAAGATCAAGCCCAGCAAACTGAAAAAAATGGCCGCCAGAAACATCACATGAAACATGTCATCCAACCAATGATTGACGGTGAAAAGCAGCACAAATAACAAATAGAAGAGGATATTCGCTTCAAACCGTCGCAGCATATGCATCCTCGCAGGCGGGCGATAAACAAGGCTTGCTCCGCGGAGGAAGACGAAGCTCACCGCGGCGCTCACCGCGATTCCGTATCCCCAGAGCCCAGCCGGAACGGTGCTGATCCAGGATTGGAATAAAAGGAAGCCCAAGAGCGCAGCATTGCCGATCAATTGAAAGGCGTAATGCACTCTTCCGGCCGCCGCCGCATTCAGCGCATACCCCAGCACTCCCGCAGCCAGCCACCAAAGGCCGTCCGATTCGATGCCTTGACTCCATTGATTTCCGGTAAACAAAACCAATGCATAATAAAGCCAAATCGTTTCGCTGCTCAACACAATAAACCACGTCATGATCGATGCACTTGCTCTCATCCTACGACCCTTCCTGCGCAGCAGCCGAAGCAGCCAGCAGCGACTCCATCCGCTTTGCGACTCTGCTTACTTTTTCCGTATAATCGCTCTCAAACATATATAAAAACCGTACCTCGGCCAGCTTATGCTTATTCCATACATACCAATCCGAATGCTGCTTCGTGATCGTCGCGCTGCAAATAAACAAAGGAGCGGAACGCTCTCTTTCATAAATAAGCTGATCTAGAACCGTCGTCTTTGCAGCTGCGACACGCGGAGTCATCTGCGCCAGTTGATCCAGAAACGGGGTCAGCATGGCGCCTGGCGGCACCGAACCGAGATGACGCCCCTCACGATCCAGCGCATTGCCGGAGTACCCGACGCTGATTTTCTGCTTCGAGTAATCCACCGCGACGGAAGCGATGACGGATAAAAACCGTTCGAACGTTTGCTTCTTCTTCGCCTTGTACGCCCGCTGCTTCTCCGGGTTGTCCGCGTACGCCGATTCGTCGATGACAAAGCCCTGTACATCGATATAAATGGTCAACCGCTTCGCGACGACCGGCTGGAACACATTCGTTTGCAGCGTTCCTGTGCGGGAGCTTGCTCTCCAATTGATGCTCCGCCACGCATCTCCCGCTTGATATTCCCTGATTCCATGAATCAACAGCGGATCTTCCAGAAAACCTCCCCGCTTCCCGTTCGCTCCCCATTGCAAGGAAGGAGGAAAGGCGGGAGCGCGAACCGAAAGCAGAACCGGGTACACGTACATATGCCTACCCAGAGCATACAGCTGCTCCGACTCCGCCAAGCGAAACGCATCCCCCGAACGCAGCGTGACGTTCCCTATATCGTAAACGCCGCGTTCAAGCGCTGTGCCTTGGATGTCCCATTCCATCCGCTGGAACCAAAGCATCCACAAAAAGCGAATGACATACCGATCGCGCTCGCCGTCTCCCCATAAAATCCCTCCATACGCGGGAAACTCCCATTCCAGCCAGACGAGCGGAAGCCGCTTGTTGTTGGAAACGGACGCTTGTACCGAAAATTGTTCGCCCGCAAACAACCTCGATTTCGTCATCGCCAGCGTTGGCTGAACGCGGATCAGCGATTGTTTTTTCCAGATTCGGATTGTAAAAGATAAGAACAGCAGGAACGAGAAGACTACAATCAGCGGAAGAAATCGAAACCACACCGCCAAGCACAGTCCGCCAGAAACGATCCAAATTACAACGCTTTCAAATAAAATGCTTGTCTGTTTGGGGATGTAATCTTCCGGGGCGGAGCCATTTGGGTTCGACTGAACCGTCTGGTTCATATGCGGGCAACCTTTTCCTCTGGCACACTGACTTGACGCGTAATTGTTTCCAACAGATCCTCCGTGTCCGTATCGTTCAAACGCGCTTCCGGCTTCAAAAGGATCCGGTGGCTCCATACCGGCTTCAGTACCTCTTTAATGTCGTCCGGAACGGCATACTGGCGTCCGTTCAAATACGCCCATACCTTCACCGTTTTGTAAAGCGCCTTGCTCGCTCTTGGACTTACCCCTACGGCAACCAAAGGATGAACCCGGGTCGCATGAGCCAAAGCCGTAATATATTCCACGATGGAAGCATGAATTTGGATCTCTTTACACTGCAGCTGCATCCCTCGAATTTGTTCAGGCCCGAACATGCGCTTCAGCGAATCATACGGAATGTCGTCTCCGACAAGCGTCAGCATCGCTTCCTCTTCCTGCTGCGTCGGATAGCCCAGCTTAAGCTTCATCAGAAACCTATCCAGCTGCGCTTCGGGAAGGGGGAACGTTCCTTCCATCTCGACCGGGTTTTGCGTGGCCAAGACAATGAAGGGTTCTGCCAGCGAATGAGTCGTTCCGTCTATGGAAACCTGCTTCTCTTCCATGCACTCCAGCAAGCTGGACTGCGTCCGAGGCAAAGCGCGATTAATCTCGTCAACCAGCAGCACATTCGTAAATACAGGCCCTTTGCGCAAATAAAACTCGCTCGTTTTCGGATTGAAAATAGACCCGCCTAACACATCGGAAGGCAGCAAGTCCGGCGTACACTGAATACGCGAAAAAGAACAATCAAGCACCTTGGCGAACGCTTTCACCATCGTCGTTTTGCCGGTGCCGGGAAGATCCTCCAATAGCACGTGTCCTTGCGTCAGCAGTGCGGTAAATAGAAGCTTCAGTTCATGCTTTCTCCCGATAACGACCTTAGATACTTCTTGCCAAAAAGGTTCCAAACGCTCGTTTATGCTCATGATTATGCCTCCAGTTTTAATAGGCCGGACATAAAACATTATACCCGACCCTATCCTCTGAAGACAGCTCGCACGTTCGTCTAAAAAGAACGGCTTGACAGTAATGTAAATTCAAATATAATTTAAGTGCCTTAAAAGAACAGAGGGGATACCATGGAACAAACCGAACGCAAACCAAGCTATTCGTCGCTCGGCAATGCGCTGAAAATGCTCAAATGCTTTACGATGGACGAGCCGGAGCTGAATATAACGGAGCTTGCCGGGAAGCTCGGCGTCGGGATGAGCACGGCTCATCGGCTGGCATCTACGTTAGTGATCGAAGGCTTTCTTTCTAAGGATCCCAACACGAAAATGTATCGGCCCGGCGTCTCCATCCTATCGCTCGGCAACATCGTCGATATGCAAATCGACCGTTTTCACAGCTACACCCCTATCTTGGAAACATTAATGGAACAAACCAGCGAGACCGTGCACTTAGGCGTATTGCGCAGCGATTCGATCGTGTATTTGCACAAAATCGAAAGCAATCACCCCATTAGGCTTCATTCGCATAAAGGGCAGTTCATTCCTGTTCACTGCACCAGCTCCGGCAAGGTGTTCTTAGCGTATCTTCCGATGCAGGAGGTCGAGCGCATTGTAGCGAAGGGACTTCCCCGCTACACCAGTAAAACGGTCACCACACGCAAAGACCTCATGCGTCAGATCGAGCTGACGCGAAGCCAAGGGTTTGCCGTCAGCGAGGAGGAGTTTCTGGAAGGCGTCATTTCCATCGCCGCACCGATCTTCAACCGATTCGGGAAGGTGGTCGCCGCACTAAACATTGCAGGGCCGTCGAAGCGGCTAAGAGGAATTGCGATGCCGCGCCTGCAAAAGCTCGTCGTGGAATCCGCCAGACAAATTTCCGCGCGTTTGCAGCACGACCAGCGATCCAATGCACAAGCGGCGTCACGTTTAGTGCAATCCAAAAAGGAGCCGTAATCGCAATCGTTTCGCTTCATGGCACTTTTACGGCAAAATTGGAGAAGATATCAGCTTATACTATATTGCAACGCTCCTTTCTTTAGTAATGTCCCATAAATATATTCAGCATCCATTCCCACTCCGCAAAGCAGCGCGGACCCTCGCCGAAATTGCCATGGAAGCCCAAGGAAATTCAGTCCGGGAACGGATGAGACGCCGCGTTGATGAATCGGTTTTCCCGATTCGTCTAGCACATATGGAACCTGTATCCAACGATAGTCGGGTCGGAAACCGGTTGACCAAATGACATTGGCGGCCGTCGATTGTGTGCCGTCTTCGTAAATCAACCGATTTTGACCCGCTGTGACCGCTTTAGGCTTTAGGATGATGGCTTTGTTTCGAAGCTGTCGTTTCAGCTCAAGCCCGAAAATAGGGTCCGGCTGCTTTCGAATCAGCTTTCCTACAGGTTCGCGAATGCTCGCTTGCAGTAACCCCAACTTGTCAAACCACCAAAATATACTCTTTGACATTAATTCAAGCGGTAAAAATGTAGGCTTATGCCCGACGGCGAGTGTCACCTGCCGCTGTTTCGACAATTCTACGGCAATTTGCGCTCCTGAATTCCCTGCACCTACGATGATTACGTCTCCGTCCGCCAGCCGAGACGGATTTTTATAATTTGAACTGTGCAGCTGCATAACGTCATCATTCAACCCGCTTGAAAATGAAGGAATGTAGGGCTCTCGAAACGGCCCCGAGGCAATGACTACGCTTCTGGCGTGATATTCCCCTTTGTTCGTATAAGCAATAAAGCCGCCGCCATTGTCATTACGCACCAAACGCAGAACCGATGTGTCCAGTTGAACGGGAATCGATAATGAATCGGCATAGCTTTCCAAATAATCAGCCGTCTCGTCTTTGGTCGGGTATGAGTTTCGTTCGCCGGGGAAGGCCATGCCCGGCAGCTCGCTGTGTGATCGCGGAGTGAACAAAACTAATGAGTCGTAACGGTTTCTCCAACTTTCTCCAATCCGTTGATTCGCTTCTAGGATGATAAAATCAGCCCTAGATTTCTTAAGTAAATAGCCTATCGAAAGGCCGGCTTGGCCGGCTCCGACGACTACGACGTCCACTACTTTTTTCACCATATGTATCCAAACCCTTCTTTCTACCTTACCAGCCATATTGAGTTAATCTTACCATACCCCCCTTATGTATGTAAAAGTCCCGCTGCTTTGCTTCAATTTTCCTGTACTTCTTTTGCCTCATGATGTAAACAATGAGCGTGAATATTTCATTCGGGGGAAATTGAGATGCGCAAACTACGGCTTTTTCTTATTTGTGTGTTAATGACATGCCTAGGTATTGATTCTTATGAACCATTTGCAATGGCGCACGACACAAGCCAGATGATCTTATCTGTAAAAGCGTCCGACGATGCGGATATGGAAACAAGGCTAACGATTTTTAACTCAAAAATTGTTGACGACATTGCCCGTGGCGGCATTCGAAACCGTGCCCAAGCCATTCCTGTTACAGATACGTACTTGACAGTTGTAAGCCGCAACGGTTCAACTCTCTTTAAGGCGGACCGAAAGGGCCGCTTATTCAACGAACAAACCGGTGAGATGGTCGTCCCGCATAAGTCCGCCCAGAAGGCATTGCTGCAGTACATGAATCAGCTGCGCGCCATCCATTACGGCAGAATCGTCGAATGGAGCAAAGTGTCTAGGATGCTTCCGAAAAAATCTGTTTTTACAGTAGTTGATCTGGAAACGGGACTGGCATTTCGGGTGCAAAAAAGAGCAGGACAACACCATGCCGACGTTCAGCCCTTAACCAAACGAGACACGGCCATTATGAAGCGGATTTATAACGGCAAATGGAGCTGGCAGCGGAAAGCGGTATTGATTCAGACCGGAACCGAAACGCTGGCCGCATCGATGCACGGCATGCCGCACGGCGGAGATGGAATTCCAGACAACGGTTTTTCGGGGCACTTCTGCATTCATTTTTTGGGAAGCACCACACATGGCTCGCGAAATGTCGATCCGGGGCACCAGCTTATGATTCGCAAGGCGGCCGGTACGTTGGACGAATACTTGGAGCATGCTTCCCCATATGAGGTTGCCGATGCTTTTCTGATTGCCATGCATAGCAAGGAGTCGCAAATCGCCAAAATGTGCTTCCCTCATGCGGCGCATCCGCAAATTGCCCTCATTCTGACTATGATGAACGAAATTACCGGAATCCAGAAACGCTCGGAAACGATAACTGCAAGCAATACTTCCAATTTGCTGGCGCTTGAAATTCCCGTAGCAGTCGGCATATCTCGAAAAGGCCGGCGGGAGGAAAAAACAACGTTCATCTTCCACATGAGGCGAGCGTCGCAGCTGGAACCTTGGAAAATCGACTTCGTAGATATGAGATGAAAAACGGGGTTGTCCCATAAGCTTTGGGACAACCCCGTTTCGTCTTATCTTGCGTTCGGGAAAATGCGCTGAATCATTTCGTTCAATTGGTCCACGAATCCGGCCACCGGCCTGCCCTGTCTCACATCCTCTACATACGCATTGACGCGGTCCACGAATTCCGGATTGGTGGATACGTACACGTTTTGCACATTGGGATCAACTTGTCTCACTTTCGCTGCGATCTGGTCTTCCGTGTTGCGGCTGAGCTGGCCCTGCCGCTCATCCAATATAGCCGCGACGTATGCATTCCGCCGCGTCACCAGCACATTGGCTTGGCGAACACCGGAAAGCTTTACAATTTGATTCGCGGCCTTCTCGGCGATTTGAACCTCATCCTGTACACCGTTATTGCGGTTGGCCGTGACTTGACGCTGCGCTTGCATGTTATTGTACCGGTTCGCCGTCGGAGCCCCCTGCTGCCTTACGCCGTCGTCATTCGTATTCATACAGCCCATCACGCCGGCGGACAGCATGACGATGCATGCGGCAGACAGCGCTCTTTTCGACAATATTGCTTTCATCCCCTTGTCTCAACCCCTTCATTTAAAGTATTCAGTGGCTAGTTTGCTTCTTTTTTGAAAATTCATTCAAAAAGTGACTTTCGTCACTGTTAGCCGGTGCCAAAGGGAGTTATCATTTCAAAAAAAGACGAAAGGGAGAGATGTGGGATGATCTACTCTAAAATCCTAGTAGCATATGACGGTTCGGAAACAAGCGACAAGGCGTTGAGCGCCGCGGTGAAATTAGCAGGCTCAGCCCCGAACGCAGAAATCTTTGTCGTGCATGCTATCGAATTTGATCCGATCATCGGAGATTATGCAGGGTATGTGATTGAAAGTGAAATGGAACGGGCGAGGAAAAATGGGATTGAGGTGATTAAAAAAGCGGAAGCGGCGCTAGCCTCAGTTTCAAATCACAGTCATTCAAAGATTGTAGAAGGACGAGCCGCTCCGATTATTCTTGATCAAGCGAAGCGGCACGACTGCGACCTGATTGTGATTGGCAGCAGAGGGCTGAGCGGTATCAAGGAGCTGTTCCTTGGCAGTGTAAGCCATTACGTCTCTCAACGCTCAGAAATTCCGGTTCTCATTGTGAAGTAATCGCCTTAAACAATGAAGCGGTACCCGGAGCCCCAAACCGTACCGATATATTGCGGCTTGGACGGATTCTCCTCGATTTTCTCCCGGATCCGGGCGATGTGCACCGTCACTGTAGACGCATCGCCCAGCGCATCCATCCCCCAAATCCGTTCAAACAGCTCCTCCTTGCCGAATACTCGATTCGCGTTTTGCAATAGAAACAACAGCAGGTCGAATTCTTTATGGGCCATGGCGACCTCTTTTCCGTTTACCGTCACCCTTCTCGAATCTTTATCGATCTCTAATCCTCTGACCTGGAGTTTACTGCCTTCCTCCGACCTGCCGAAGCGTTCCTTCATCCGCTCGTATTTATTCAGATGAGCGTTCACTCTGGCTACAAGCTCTCCGGAGCTGAAGGGCTTTGTAATGTAATCGTCGGCGCCGAGACCGAGTCCATTGATTTTGTATATTTCCTCCGACCTGGCCGATACAAGGAGCACAGGGATGTCCTCCTTCTCACGGATCGCCTTCAACACATCGAACCCGCCTATCCCCGGCAGCATAATGTCCAAAATCACCAAATCCGCCGGCTCCTTCGCTACTGCCGCCAGCGCGTCCGTTCCATTATTGACGATCGTTACCGCAAAGCCGCTCAGCTCCAAATAATCCTTCTGCAAATTGGCGATGCTTTGATCGTCCTCAACAATCAGTATCTTTTTCACGATTCCGATAACCTCCAGCAGCTACCTCTTTTCGAAGGGAAATCATCATCCGGGTTCCTTCTCCAACCGCGCTTTGCACCCACATTTTCCCCTCATGGCCTTCCACGATTTGCTTCGCTATTGCAAGCCCCAGTCCGCTGCCGTCCTCAATCTTTCTTGACGGATCTCCACGGTAAAACCGGTCAAAAATGTGGGGAAGCTCATGCTCGGAAATGCCTTTTCCGTTATCCCTAATTTCGATGATTGCGGAGGTGCGGGTTTCGCGCAGCACAATATCCACCCGCCCGTTCGCCTTATCCATATATTTTTTGGCATTGTCCAGAACGTTCTGAACGACCCGCTTTACCCTCTCACGATCGATAAAAACATACGCTTTTCCCTTCAATTCGCTGCGCAGCGTCAGTCGGATATGCTCCTTCTCATATTCGTAACGATGGTCCGAAACGCAGTCCACGAAATATTCCTCAAGATCCGTTTGTTGAAAATGGTATGGGATTTGGTTCAGATCGAGCTTCGAATACAAAAGCAGATCGTCAATCATCGCGTTGACAAGCACCGCCTTTGAGCGCGCGATGTCCAAGTACTCCGCCCGTTTCTCCGGCGTCTTAGCCACCCCGTCGATAATGCCTTCGATATACCCTATAATTGAAGTGACAGGGGTTTTCAAGTCGTGAGAGATGCTAGAGATGAGAAATTTCCGGTTGTCATCATATTTCTGCTGCAAGTCGATCGAATTTTTCAGCTTGATTCGCATCAGCTCCAGCGTCCTGGACAGCTCCCTGACCTCGCCTTCGCCTTCCTCGGCAATCCCTCCGCTCAAATCGCCTTCGCTAATTTTGGCGGCAGCGACCTTCAGCCTGGAAACCGGAGCGATAATGCCGCGCGAGAAGCGGTAGGAAACCCAAAAATTCAGACTTAAGAAGGAGAGAACGAACCATCCGATCGTAAACACGCCGACAACAACATAAAAATTCGTTTGCAGCCGAATCGGCGCTAACAGCAGAAGAACGCCTTCATTCCCAGAATGAAGACGATAATCCGCTCGCGCTAGCATATACGTTCCTCCGCTCAGCTCCACCGTATCCACATCGGGCGCATGATCGGACAGCATCAGGCTTTTCTCAATATCCATTTGATTGAACGTTTCGGTCGAAAATAAGACCTTTCTATTTTCCAAAATCAGAACGTGCGCCCCAATCGCCTTCACCTGCGCGGACAACTCCTGCCGGACTTGCTCATCGAGCAGCCGTTCGAACTCGAAGGTCTCTGCCGTCCGCCTGATTTCACCGATCTCCGTCCTGACCTCAATGATTCTCATGAAATCATTCATATCCGACTGCGGGCCGAACAGCTTCGTGTAAGCCGCAATAAATATCGTCACAGCCAGCATCGTTACGGCCAGAGCCCCAAGCACAGCCAGCGCATTCATCGCAAAAAAGCGTTTCGTCAATTGCATCCGAATCGAATATCCTTTCTAGATATCCTTGCGGTCGAACAAATAATACCCCGCCGTAAACAACATCATACCACAGCCCGTCATAATCAGCAGTTGGCGGAACACTTTGAAGCCGTTGAACGCTTCCGATATCCAAAGGGTGTACCAGTCGAACATCGAAGTGATCAAGAAGCTGGAGACGTTCGAAAACGCGATTCCCAATACATTAAACCCGATAAACAGAAGAACCGAGAGAAAAAAAACGGCCAGTCCGCCTCGAACGAGATTGGCAAGCAGCACGACAAGAAGCGAAAACACAAACACGGGAAAAAACGTTGCGCCATAGGACAGAACAATTCTCACAATCCCCATAAAGCCCGCGGACGAAGGGTTAAACAGGAACCCGGCCGCTATCGACAACATCATCACAAACAGTAGATTTGCGGCAATAAACAAGGCAAGATTCAACACTTTCGCGCTAAATACCCCAAACCTGGAGACCGGCCTTGTGAGCGTAATTTTCATCGTATTGGACGAAAATTCGCCGTTAAACATATCAATGGCTACGAAGGTTGCAAACAATGGAAGGATTGTATACGTAAACACCGATAAAACAACTAATGAAAATTCGGAGCTGCCGGCCACTCTTAATCCAAACCCTTGTTGAATTGCCGTTACGGCAATTTGTCCGACCACAACGGCAAGGATGGACAATACGGCGGCTGCAATCAGCTTTTTCTTACCCAACAGCTTGAAGGTTTCATTGATAAATGCGGCCTTAAATCCTGCCATTGCGGTCCACCTCGCTCACAAAATAATTTTCAAGCGAAGCATAATTGGACAAAATGTTCCGCGTGTACTCCACATTTACCAATCTACCGCCATACACCACACCGATTCTCGTACAAGTCAGCTCCACATCGTGGATCAGGTGGCTGGAAATAAAGAAAGTCGTTCCCTCTTCCTCGGAGAGCCGCTTGATCAGCTTCCGCATATCGAGCATCCCTTCGACGTCGAGCCCGTTCAACGGCTCGTCCAATATTAACAGCTTTGGCTTTGACAGGATCGCCGCCGCGATGCCCAGCCTTTGTTTCATGCCAAGCGAGAATCTTCTCGATTTTTCATGCTTATATTTCAACAGGCCGGTAATCTCTAGACATTCATCGATTCTTCGCGCGTCAACGCGCGGATAAAATCTGGCAAACAGCTTTAAATTTTCGTATGCCGTCATATAGGGATACGACTCCGCCGTTTCAATGAGACAGCCCACATGCCGCATCGCCGCCACAAAGTCCTCCACAACGCTTGCGCCAAAAATCTTCACATCTCCGCGATCCGGTTTCATCAGCCCCGCCATCATCTTCATCGCGGTCGTCTTTCCCGCGCCGTTCGGCCCTAAGAAACCAAATATATCGCCTTGGTCTACTTCCAAGTTCAAATCGCTGATTCCCCGGCCGTTGGGATACACTTTGGTCAGACCGGTAATTTCGATCGCTTTCGTCGCCAACAACAACATCCCCCGATAACATATAAGATGGCTGCGCCTCAAGCGCAGATTCACGCGGGGCGCAGCCTTACTTCCTTATTCCTCAAATACGCGGATTAATTCGCCGTCGAAATTATTGCTCCCATGCGATCTGTACGAATTCTCGTCTAAAATCTCAATGTTCAGATCGAGATATATTTTTCCATTGCCGCTCGGATGCAGCTGACCGTTTTCCTGTTCCCCTGCCGAATTTGTATACGTAAAGAGCGGCATCGGTCTGGACTGGTTCTGATCATATTCAAATGTGAATCGGTATGGGTTCGGATAATCGCCCTCGTAGCCGGGCTTTACGGTTTCGGTAAAGGCACCGGTTACTTTCTCGCTGTCTACGCTCTTGATTTCAAGCGTTCTTTCGCCGATTTTTACGAATTCTCCGTCTTTTTCAATAATAATGTTGTTTTTATAGGTTCCGGCATATTTGCTGCTGAAGCCGCCCGAGTCGCTGACCTTCTCTACCTCTTTACCTGTCAGGTTCGGCGCTTCCACCTTCGTGCTGCCGACATCGGAAAGCTTGAAGACGAAGTTCAGTGTTACTTCATGCTCTGCGCCGCTCTTGTCTTTCCCGGACAACAGCACGTCCCCCGTCACGCCTTCCAACAATCCCGCTTTGGTTTCAAGCGCCGTCCCCGTCACCTTCTTCACAAAAACATCGCTTTCGATTTTCGGAAGCTGCGCATTTCGATCCATACTCCCTTGATCCCTGAGTATCTGCTTGATTCCGAAGGAGGCTACCGCATTGACGACGGCAGGCACCTGCGCCTCTGACAAGCTTCCAGAGTAAACCTTGCCGCCCTCAGCTAGTTCTTCCATCTGCACGTAATCTTTCAGGCTGCCTACCAATGCATCGACGATTTTCTCGATCTCCGGCGCCCCTTCTTCGTTAAAAGGGTTTGTAAATCGGTTCCACCTGTCGATATCACGGGCATATTCCGTCACATAATATTTGTCTTCCATTTCGTTTTTCCAAATCGAACGCTGTTGATCCCGATATGAATAATGGGATGTCGTTTCACCGTTCCAATGCTGTGTTACTGTGTTTTCTTCAAACGCCTTCTTCACCGCATCGATTTTGGTGAAGGTGGAAGCTTCCGTCAAGGTTTGTCCATTATCCTTCAGCGTAAACAGTCCCTCGATCGTATAATTGTCCAGCCCGTTCTCCATCTGTTCCGCCGTATGCTTCGCGGCATCCTTTAAGCGGTCGTAGCCGGAACCAATCGCCATATCGGCGAGCGCCGTCGATACAAACATGCACGCACCGACCGTAAATGAGAGAGCGGTAATCGCTTTTTTGCTGAGTTTCATGTATGTTCTCCTTTATTTTCTTATTTGGGAAACGTCTCCTTGTCATTCATTATAAGCCGGTCTTATTGAATCCTTCTAAATAGACTATTAACAAATTATTAACTTCAAAGAGCTTCACATGTAGAGAATTTTAGATAAATACACGACAATGGTTACGGTAACCATACTAAATAGAGTCGACAGCAGCACGGCTTGAGCCGCAAATTCGGGATGATTTCCATATTCCAAGGCAAAAAGAGAGCTGTTTCTTGAGGTCGGGAAAGAGCTTGCTATAAACAACGCCTGGGCAATGGTGCCTTCCAGCTGTAATATCGTAATGACGATGAACGCAATACAAGGCGAAAGAACAAGCCTACCGATAAGGCTTAGCGCCAGTGGTGTTGATAAGTGATTTATTTTGAGAAATGCACTCTGTGCACCGAGCGTTATAAGGGCGATTCCCAAAAAAGCGTTTGAAATATTTTCGATTGGTTTCCATAGGAAACCGGGAATATCGATGGATAACACTTGGAGTAAAAGCCCGGCCATAAAGGCATATATAACTGGATTCCGAAGGAGCGCCTTGACGGCCTGAATTCCTTTGCGATCGACGGAAATGGAATTAAATAATCCATACGTATAAGTCAACAGGTTTTGAAAAATCATCACTACAACCTGGATCGACAACCCCAGCGGATTTTGCTGAAACACCAACTGACTGACAGACAGCCCGAAGTTCCCGGAATTAATCAATACAACACTATTTTTGAAGACGGCAGACAGGCCGCTTTCAAATTTAGCGGTTCGGGCAATTCCCGCGCTGATCGCCATCAAGAAAACATTTTGCAATACCAAATAGCTTACGATCAGCAACAGCGTTCCCCCTCCTATACGGCTTTGATAAACATTGACAAAGCTCACAGACGGCATGAGCAAATAGGTGGAAAGCTTTGACAAGGTGTTTACATCCAACGCAAACTTTCGATGAATAAACGCACCAATCCCGATGAGCGCAAAAACCGGCGCAATGACATGCAGCAGGATAAGAAACATAACATCCAAAGCGATCCCCTCCACCTCATATCCTTACACACATGGATGAGGTAAATAAAATACAGATTCGTTATAGATAGGGATCAAAAAAAAGAATAAAGCGCCGGCATCGGCCCGCGCTTCCGTTAAAGATCATGTTTGAAGTCCAATTCGCTGACAAACTCAACAAACGCTTTGACTACCTTAATTTCGAGCGCTTGCCGATGATAAAACATCCACGTTTTTCGTACAAGAGGCTCTCCATCTTCGCTGCGAAGAGGGAGGCGGTGGAGGTCCGGACGATCCTCGACAAGTACAGTCGGGAGAATTCCATATCCTAACCCGTTCAAAACCATTTCTTTACACGTATCGGCTTTGTCAACCTCCATCCCGATGAGAGGAGGCTCTGAAAACGTTCCTGTCCACCAGTTATCAATCATCGCCTTTAGGGCAGCATCCGTATCGTACTGAATTCTTGTCCGGAACGGCAAATCCCTCAGCTCAATTTTCTCTTTGGAAGCGATGCAGATGTTTTCTTCGAAAAGAAGCTGCTTGCATTCCGGCCAATGGTAGTCTCCGCGGACAATACTGATATGAACATCCTGATTATACACAAGCTGAAATACTTCACGGCTCCAGCCTGTAGTAACTTTATAACTCACCTTTGGAAACTGCTCGCAAAAAAGCTTTAAAAGCTTCGGCAGCTTATGCCTTGTAATATAATTCGAAACCCCTAACCGCAGGTTTCCGCTTATTTCTTGATCCATATTCCGGAGCGTTTCTTTGATTTGGCGGTGACGTACCAGCATTTCATCCGCACATTGCGCCAAATATTCTCCTTGGGGCGTAAACTGGACCCCTCTGGCTCCCCTGCTGATCAACGATAGGTTATATTCGTTTTCAATTTGCTGGATTCTTTTTGTCAAGGACGGCTGTGATATGTATAAACTTTGAGCCGTTTTCGTAATGTTCTTCTTTTCATAAAGAACCTTCAGGATGAGCCAGTCTCTCTCCTCCATCTCTTTCCTCCTAGCATCCTGCGGTGCTTCTTACACTTTATTATCGTAAAGGGATATTTTTGTTTCCGAGAAAATCCTTGATGTAAAGGCGCTGCTTCGCCAACAAATTTGACACGACTTGCTCCGTCCATCGGTCTTGTCTTGCTCCGTTAGTACGAAGCTTATAATATTCCGAAATTTCTTCGTTATAAGCGCTTAATTGCTCCGCGATCGTCTTCTCGTCCTGCACATATTCCTCTTGATGGTACACAGCCTCCAACGGAAGGCGCTGTTTTTGCCCCGTTATATTGTCGGGTACGCCGATTGCCATGCCGAATAAAGGAATGACTCGATCCGGTGTTTTCAATAGGTTTGAAACCTGTTCTAAGTTGTTTCGGAGTCCTCCGATGTAACAAATCCCCAATCCCATCGCTTCGGCCGCAAGCGCCGCATTTTGAGCCGCAAGGGCGGCATCGATCACGCCCACCATAAACATCTCCGTGGATTCAAGGGAAACCGCCAGCTTCTCCATGTCGGTATGTTCCATGTTCCCCGCGATCCAAAGACGGTTCAGATCAAGACAAAACACAAGGAAGCGGCCGTTTGTGGCCACATGCTTTTGATTGCCTGCTAGCTCCGCTAATTTCTGCTTCTTATTGCCATCGTTGACGCCTATGATGGAATAGGCCTGGTGAAAGCTCGAGGTGGATGCGGCCTGGGCGCTTTTCAGGATCCAACGGAGCTGATCATCGGTTACCTCTTTATCCTGAAAAGACCGGACCGAGCGATGATCCAACATCAATTCGATTGCATGATTCATAGCACAACTCCTCACTGGGTCATTTCACTTATGATATCATAATCTTTTTTTTCGCTCATCACGCCTTAAAGGCGGATGGATTGACGAAGTCGCTTTTCTTGGGCTGTCACCTTTTGCAGAAACGGTAATAACCTAACAATAACTCAATCGCAACGAGGTGAAGACATGGCTGTTGTCAAAGCCAGAGATCAAGATATCGCCCTCTTGGCGAGGCTGCTCCGGGCCGAAGCGGAAGGAGAAGGCGAACAAGGGATGCTGCTCGTCGGAAATGTAGGGATTAACCGAATCCGTGCCAATTGTTCCGATTTCAAAGGACTGCGGACGATTGAACAAATGGTGTTTCAGCCGCATGCATTCGAAGCTACGATTCACGGATATTTCTATCAAAGAGCAAGAGAAAGAGAAAGACGGTTGGCTAGAAGATCTGTTAACGGAGAAAGGCACTGGCCGGCTAAATTCAGCTTATGGTATTTCCGGCCGCCCGGAGATTGCCCTCCAACCTGGTATAACCAACCGCTTGTAGGGCGCTACAAATTACACTGCTTTTACGAACCCACTGCAGAGGAGTGCGAGAACGTTTATAACACGTTTTGATTGGAGCTTGTTGGCAAAGCCGTCCCCAAAGGGGCGGCTTTGCCCGTAGACAAGCATCACGCTTGAAGCATTTCCATTTATATTGCTAGGGGTGCTCGTTTCATCTATCATACAAGTGTTCGTTCCTGAGACGTTTATTAAACGGCTTATTCCCCAATCGCCCATATTGGGGGCTGGCGTCGCCAGTCTTCTGGGAATTGTCTTCCCCGTTTGTGAATGCGGCATGGTACCGGTTGCGCGGCGTTTAATAAAAAAGGGCTTTCCCATTTATGCCGCCGTTATATTTTTATTGGCCGGACCGATCGTCAATCCCGTCGTCTACTCGGCCACCTTCATGGCATTTCGATCCGAGAAACGTACTTAGAAACAATCGCCGCTATTGATTTGTTTATGAAGCCGTTTCAAAAGAAGTCCATTGAAATTAGCGGATTTGTTTACAAGCAGGAGGCGGGAACGCTGCAGTAAGATGTATGGGTGAAAGTGAACGGCACGATCTCCATGTCCGAGTACGGCGGCATGGAAATTGTCACCCTGCAAGCAGACAGTGTGGAATTGATGGACACTCCGGAAACTCCATATGTTTACCCAAATTATGAAGCTTTGTAAAAATAAGATAACAAGATTGCCAGCACGGAGTGGTAAAGGTTATATAAAACAATAATCTGATTTGGGAATCAGAGGGGAGACAACATGCTGGAGGATGACTATTCGCAACAGATTGAGAAAAGAGTCACGCATCTTAAAGAAATCGTTGAGATTATGATCCGGTCAAAAGTGTCCTTCGGCGATAAAGTGGCGGCAAAAGGCTCGCTGCAGCAAGCGCTCGTAGACCACTTGTCGTTATCCCGGAAAATTTGCAAGCTTTATGACGAGATACAGCTCAGACCGCTGCAGATTCGAGAAAAGCCCTCGCGCTTCCCATCAGGAAGTGTTGAGGGCTTTTTTGCAATAAAACATTCCTTTTTCTCGAAACGTATAGCGCGAAATTCAAGAGGAAAAAATAACCCCAAACCATAACGAATTCGGAGGTTGTCATGAAAACAACGAATAAAACAATGGTGACATGGGTAAGTATTGCATTTGGCGTGATTTCGGCCATATTGATCGTCTTTGCGCTCTACTATTTATTTTCAACGAAGCTTTAGGGGGATACGCGGATGAATCAAGCACAAGAGCAAAACATTCGGCTTACATCGGGTGAAATGGCAAACCTGTGGACCTCTTTAAAGCAAGCCGCCCCAAAAGGCGGCTCATATTTGCTTACCTGCCAACCAACGAGCGGGCGCCATGATAGATGAGCGCCCCCGCAAACACAATCATAGAGAGGACGCCTACGATGTTAACGACAGGTTCAATTCCCGTTCCCAACGAATCGAGCGGTGCTTTGACGAGCGTGTATCCGCCGATAATGCCTCCCAAAGAGGGCCAGAATCTATCCATCCTATCCACCTCCTTATTTGATAAGACATCCTATGTAAGGAGGCAGCAATTGATTGGACGATATTCCAAAAGCATTAACCTATTCTTCGTTACAAATCCAAATCGTCCAACGCATCCAGATCCAGATCGGAGCCGCCTTTGGCATAATTGATCACTTTTTCTTCGAAGAAATCCGTTTTTGTTTGATTAAAGCTTGTAAATTGCCTAATAAACGGCAGCGGATCCTCTGAAATTTCCGGGTAAAGCGGAGTCAGTCCGATGGCATCGAGCCTAAAATTCGATAAATATTGAATATAATCACTGATCAGCTTCGTGTTTAACCCTTGGATGCGATCACCTACGGCATATGCCGCCCACTCAATTTCATGCTCCACCGCGCGCTTCATCATCATGCGCAATTCATTTTCGAGGGAATTTGAAAAAAGATGTGGATTCTCTTTTCTCATTTCTCTGAACATGTTTTGAAATAAAGCCAAATGGGTTAGCTCGTCCCGGTTAATATATTTGATTTCCGTCCCCACGCCCGTCAATTTTCCAAAACGCGCCAGGTTGTAAAAGAAGCTGAAGCCTGCGTAAAAATAAATTCCTTCAAGAATATAATTCGCCATCATCACTTTGGCGAAGCCCGTTTCGGATTGAACATCGATAAATTCCTGGTAACAATCCGCAATGTATTTATTTCGCTTCAATAAGAACGGATCCTTGATGGCGATCTCATAAATTTCTTGCTGCTTTTCGGCGCCGACAATGCTCTCCAAGATGTAGCCGTAGCTTTGAGAATGCAGCGCTTCTTGATACGTTTGAATATTTAACAGCAAATTGACTTCCGGAAGCGTCACATAATTATTAATATTGGGCAAATTAACGGTTTGAAGCGAATCCAGGAAAACTAAAAATGAAATGACTTTAGTAAACGTTTCTCTTTCCGCTACCTCCAGCTTTTCATAATGCATTTTATCCTGGCCTAAGGATATTTCCTCCGGGATCCAAAAATTTTGCATCATCGTTTTATATAAAGGGTACGACCAGCTGTATTTATTATTGCTTAACATCATCAGGTTGGTCGTTTCGCCGCCCACCAATCTGCGCTTATCCAAGCTGGTATCGGCATGGGGATTGAACAATTGCTTTTGCTGTAAAATCGTCATGATTCGAGCCTCCATTTTATGCAGAACACGATACGCACTCTTCTACCTCAACGCTTCGGCTTCTTGTGTAATACAACGTCTTCACGCCAAGCTCCCATGCCGCCAAATACATCTGGGCGATTTCGGCCGCCTTGGTTTGAGGCGTAATATATAAATTGAAGCTTTGCGATTGGTCGATATGCCGCTGCCTTACGGCACATGCTTGAATGCTCCAGGATTGATCTATGCTGTGCGCCTCTTTATACAGCCACATCGTGTCGGGATTCAAATCGGGTGCGATGATTGGGATGACCTGGTTTTTCTTCTCGTCCAAATAAAATTTAGAGTATATAGGATCGATGGATTGCGTAGAGCCGCCATATTGAGAGCTGGATCCGTTCGGCGCGATCGCAAGCAAATAGCCATTGCGCAAACCGAACTCCGATACCTCCTTTGCAAGCGATGCCCACTTTTCGCCGGTGTACTTTCGTCTGCCGAAATACTCCCCCGTCTGCCATTCGGACCCTTCGAACAGCGGAAACGCCCCTTTTTCCTTGGCCAATTCGCAGCTGCTTTGAATTGCATAATAGTTGATGAACTCATACAGCTCGTCCGCTTTGTTTAAGTGTTCTTGGGATTCCCACTTGATGCCTTCGACTGCCAGCATATGATGGTACCCGAAGCTCCCGAGCCCGATTGCGCGGTACTGATTGTTCGTCACTTCCGCTTCCTTGACCGGCAAATTGTTGATCGTTATGACATTGTCAAGCATTCGAACAACGACAGGAACGACGCGGGCGATTTCCGCTTCCGTATTTGTCCTTCCGAGGTTTAAGGATCCCAGATTACATACCACGAAATCCCCCGATCGGCGCTGCTCAACGATGATTTCGGCGCCGTCCTTGCCTACTATGGTTTTTCTTTCGACTCCGCCATTCGGTGACATGTTTTGATTAATTTCCATGCACAAATTACTCGAGTAAATCATCCCTGCATGCTTGTTCGGGTTCATTCTGTTCACGGTATCCCGGAAAAATTGGAACGGAGTCCCCGTTTCCGTATCCGATTTGATAATCGCTTTTAACAAGTCTACGGCATTTACTTCTTCCTTCGGAATATCCGGATGATCTACACAAGCCCAATAACGCTTCGAAAATTCGCCTTCCTCGCCTTGCGTTTCGTCATAAAAATCCTCCAGACTCCAGCCCATCGCCGTTCTGATTTCGTGAGGACACATTACATAAAATTTCCCGTCCCGTATACGCGTTTCCTTTTTCAGCTGGCGCATGAACACATCAGGGATCGATACGGCCGGAAAAATATCGTGGGCCTTTCGCCGTTCATCCCCATTGTTCGTTTTTAAATTTAGAAACTCCCAAATATCCCGATGCCAAATGTCGAGCGTCACGCTTACCGCGCCGTTTCGCACGCCAAGCTGATTACAAGCAACGGCTGTGTCGTTAATAATCCGAATCCAAGGAACAACCCCTCCGCCGGTGCCTTTAAATCCTCTAATGTCGGAATTGATGGCTCTTACTTTCCCGATGTAGATGCCCATCCCTCCGCCGTGTTTGCTAACCTGGCTGAATAAATCGACAACGTTAAAAATAGATTCCAGGGAATCATCCATTGTCCCGATGAAACAACTGGAAAGCTGATTGAACGGTTTACGGGCGTTGGACATCGTCGGAGTCGCTACGGTCATTTTCAATTCCGACATGACATCGTAAAATTGCTTTGCCCATTTCACCCTGTCCTTAGGGCTTTCCGCAAGGGCAATGGCCATCGCTACACCCATAAACGCTTCCTGCGGCAGCTCATACACCTCTTTATTGTATCCTCGGACGCAGTACCGTTCCGCAAGGGTTTTCACCCCAACGTAAGTCATCAGGTAATCACGCTCCGGCCTTATATAATTGCCTAGCTCTTCTACCTCCTTTTTCTTATATCCTTTCAAAACAGCTCCGTCGTATAAGCCTTTATCGGTCAGCAATTTTAGCAATTTGTAAAAATCGCCGTAGCCAAACTGCTTTTTGCTGTACCCCCGATGGACGGCCGCTTCTTTATACAAATCATATATGTACAGCTTCGCTGCGACTTTGTCCCATTCCGTTTCATAAATGCTCGTTTTCTCTACCGCCGTTTGGATTAAGATTCGCTGAACTTCTTTCGTCTTCATCCCGTCCTTCAATTGCGGCAGCAAAGCTTGCTCCAGCTCGAGAGAATTTACGCCGCTTGCGGAAATGGCAAAATCGATGACTTTCTTAAACTTGCGGAATTCCATTTCTTCTCTTTGTCCGTTTCTTTTAATGACCTGCATCGTTTCGCTCCTTTAATTAAAATAAAAAGGCATTTCAACGTCCCTGGAGACGTTGAAATGCCGTGTATACTCACCCCAAATTCGGGTTCTAGACCAAAGCCATTCCAACACCTCCCTATCCTCGTAGGTTCAACAGTGTCGCGAGATAGGCAGGTCTCCTGGCTCCAGATCTTCATCAATTCCTCGCCTTCCCAAATCCGTGCGGATTCAGTGGCTTACGAGGCTGACTCCCTGTTACAGTGGCGGGACCGCGCCGGATTTGCACCGGCTTCCCTTTTAAGCTTTGACAACTCGTATCAAAGCACCTAACACTCAATATGTTGTTGTTTATATTGAAATCTACCACAATATCTAGATGATAGCAAGGAATCCGCTGCTTTTATTATAAAAGTCGTTTCGAAGGACATAATGGAAAATATGTCACGGAATCATTAAAGTCACGAAAACTGATGTTGCGATCATGTACCTTCAAGGTGCCAATGAAGAAATATTGCAGGAGGTTCGTTTCAGGCTACAGCGGATCGACATTGACGGAATTTTCGAGAGCGGGAACATTGAGGAGTTAATTCAAGACGACACATTCACGCCATTTCGACACGGTGGCAAACGGACTTTTGGAGGGCCGCGCAGCCATTTTAGTGGACGGAACGCCTTTTGTACTTTTGGCTCCTTCCGTATTTGCACAGTTTTTTCAAGCGAGCGAAGACTATTACCAGAGAGCCGATTTCCCTACTCTCCTTCGAGTATTTCGTTATATTCGTTTTTTATCGCACTGGTAGGACCGTCCTTCAGGAGCTGCTTCCATCCGGATTGTTAGTAGGATTAGCGGCCCAGCGGGAAGGCGTCCCTTTTCCGGCATTTGTTGAAGCGCTGTTAATGGAAATCACCTTTAAAATTCTGCGTGAGGCCGGGGTTAGAATGCCGAGAGCGATCGGTCAATCCGTATCCATTGTAGGGACGCTTGTCATCGGTCAGGCTGCTGGCTCTTCGATTCATGACGACCAAGTCGCCGAGAAAAATATATTTGGCTCATTTAAGAATGCTGGTAATCGGGGAAGAGTTGGCCAAAGAGGATATCGATAAGCATCTGGATTTTTTCTCAAGGGACCCGGAGGTACGTACGGATTTTTACATGGCTGTTGCGGAAGGGATATCCGCTGAAAAATATTGAGTATTTATACGATTCCGCAGGAAGTCATTCCCGCCAATAAAATGTTTAAATCGCTGGAAACGGCGGATAAGTATTATGCAGGGGCAGTGACCGTGACCTTGCATAATTTTATGACGAATACGGAAAGCGAAGGAAGCAGCCTGTGCTTACAAGGATTGTCCTTCCAGGAGAGAAAGAGGAGCTTAAAATTAAAGAAGATATTGAAAATACAATCCGTAAAGTGCAAGAAGAATATAAAAGCGTATTTTTGGCTTTGGCGAAGCTATCCATCGCTCAAATCCCGAAATGTGGAACCTGCTCAAGAAAGATTGGGGCGATCGTGAATTCCCTGATCTAAAGGTCCATACTCTCCTTACAACCATCATGATTTCGGCGATTGAGGTTCCTTCCATGCGAAAGAAGAAACAAACGAAGGAGCTCTTTGTATTTTCAGCGGGATCGGAAAGGCTCTGCAATGGTCCGTGCCGAATCCTTTGGATTAGATTACCTTTGTATTCGAGCCCTTTAGTAATGCGATCAAGAGTATGTTAGGTTGAAGTCGTCGTTATTTGCACAAAAACACTCGGCGGTATGGCACCGCACAAGTGTTTTTAGAGTCCTTTTACTGTAACCAGTTGTTTAAAATCTATGATCCGGCTGCATAGTCTTTTGATCAGACTATACTCATGGCTCACGATAAGCACACCGACGTTTCGCTCCTTCGCTTGTTGAAGAATTGTCTGCCAAATTTGGGCTTGTGTGATGGCATCCAGCATCGTTGTCATTTCGTCCGCGATGATAAACTGCGTATTCGGTCCTAAAGCCCTGGCAACGCAGAACCGCTGGAGCTCGCCGCCTGACAATTCATTAGGCCAGCGATTCAGCCATTCCTGCTGAATACCTAGCGAGGAGAGCAGCGCCGGCTCCGGTTCCCATCCCTCGTTCACAATTTCCCGCATACGCCAACGCGGATTGACAGACTTCTCCGGGTGCTGTAAGACAAGCTGTATAGGATGATAGCCGCTAGCAGGCAATGGAGAGCCGCACAGTGTCACGTTCCCCTCCTGGGGCTGCTCATAGCCCGCCAGGATACGCGCCAATGTCGTTTTTCCGCTGCCGCTCGGACCGACCAAACCGACGATTTCCCCCGGTTCCACGTACATATTTACTTCGCAAAACAACCACTTTTCTTTGCCGTATCGAAATCCGATGTTATTTGCTTTAAGAGACATGTTCACACCATACCATTCCGCCGCGCACCTGCCGCATCTCGGGCTGTTTTAAGGCGCATTCGGGGGAAGATCTGTCGCAGCGAGGCTCAAAGTAACAACCCGACGGCAAAGCGTCAGGCGAAGGCTGGCAGCCCGGGATTGGGACGAAATCGTTTTGCGGCAGCGCTCTCCACAAAGCTTTTGTATAAGGGTGGCGCAGCGCTTCTCCATTCCCGGAAAAATCGGCTGCCGGAGCAATCTCAACGGTTGTTCCCGCATAGAAAACAGCAATCTTATCGGCAATCGTAAGCGCAGATTCGATATCGTGAGTGATTAACATAACGGCTGCACCGTTATCCGCCAGCTCCCGGAAATATCCGAGCGCTTGCGACAAAGCGGCGGGATCCAGTCCTGGAGTAGGCTCATCCGCGATGATGACGCGCGCGCCGCTGACGACAGCCATAGATACCAGAGTACGTCGAGCCATACCGCCGGATAATTGAAACGGGAAGAGCTTCTCCACTCCAGGCTGAAGATGATATCGTTCAAACACTTTTTTCTGCTCCGCGGCGGGATCCCCACCTCTTACTGAGGTCCGAATCTGCGACCCCACGCGCATTAGCGGATCTAGAAAGTTGACCGACTGAGGCACAAGTGCAAGCTCCTTCCCTCGAAGAGCCGCTTGCCTCTCGGGGGTTAATTCCTCCCCCTTGTATTTGATCGTTCCGCTCATCGTCGCATGATCCGGCAAAATGCCCAAGATCGCATGAGCGAGCAAGCTTTTTCCGGAACCGCTGGCGCCGACGACCGCAACAATTTCCCCTGCATTCATAGAAATGTTAAGACTAGAGATCACCTTGTGCGTTCTCTGTCGAAGACCGCCCGTATATTGCTTGAAAGATATCGACAAGTCGTTCACTTCAAGAATGGACACAGCTTCTACCTCCCGTTACCGATTCTTAGTGGTGCGCTCTGTGAGGGTCAAACAGCATGCGCAAATTCTCGCCAATGAGATCGAATGCGCGTACAATCAAGAGCAAACAAAGCCCGGGGAAAAAGGCGAGCCACCACATCCCCGTGGATAGGTAGCGCATGGATTCCGAAAGAATAATGCCGATTGCCGGCTGATGCGGCGACAGGCCCAAGCCGATAAAGGTAACCGCCGCCTCATGCAATACGGCGTGAGGGAACAGGATCAAGATTCCGACAAGGATTTGCGGCGTCAGGTGCGGGAGAATATGTTTTGTCGCAATCCACCATCGGGATTTGCCCATCCGGCGGGAAACCTGAACATATTCGGCGGAACGAAGCTGCATGACTTCCGCCCGAATGACGCGCGTTAGACTCGGCCAATGGGTCAGTGCGATCCCGACAACCACCCCTTTAAAACCTCCCCCTAGCGCAAACGAAATGAGAATAAGGGATACTAAATGCGGGACGCTGAGAAACAGATCCACCAGCCACGTAACGATTCGATCCACCGTTCTGCCCATCGTGGCAGCCGCCATGCCAAGCAGGAGCGAAATCGACACACTACCGACCGTCGCGATTAACCCGACTCCAATGCTCAGCGAAAGTCCTTTCATCGTTCTAGCGAACATATCTCTTCCGAGCCAGTCCGTCCCGAACAGATGGCCCAATGCAGGAGCAGCATTCCGCATATCCAGCCTCGTGGCAAAGCTGTCGCTTCCAATCAGCGCACCGCCGATGAGAATCGCCAATAAAATGACAGCGGCAGCAATGGTTGCAAAGAAGGTCCGCGTTCTCCGGTTCCATTGCATCCGTACGTTCCGCTCGTAGAACAATTCCGTCTTCGAGTTCATACCGACTCCCCCTCTCTGATTCTAGGGTCCACCAGTCGATAGATCAGATCCGCAATGGCGTTGCCGATAAACACAAACAGCGCGCTAAAAATTACAAGTCCCAGAAGCAAGGGGACGTCACCCCGAAGACCGGCTTGGACCGTCGCTTGGCCCAATCCCGGGTAAGAGAATACTTGCTCCGCCAGCACCGCTCCGCCAAACAGTTCGCCGAAGGATGCAAATTGCAGCGTAATGGCCGGAATCGCTACGTTTCGCAAGCCATGTCTTCGAAACAATGTAAATCCTCGTTCTCCTCTCGCTCTTGCAAACAGCACGTAATCGCTCGCCAGCACATCGATCAGCTTCTGTCTCGTGTGCAACGCCACGTTAGCCACACCGATGATACTTAAAGTGATCGCCGGAAGAATCAGATGCCTGATGCGGTCTCCCAGCGTAACATCATCCGCAAGCACGCCCGCCGGTACGCCCATTCCCACCGGAAACCAGTTCAACCAAACTGCAAAAACAATGAGCAGCAGAAGTCCCATCCAAAAGGCCGGGGTCGATGCGAGCGTGTAACAATACCACTTGATCAGCCGATCGATCCACGTATTCTGCTTCATCGCCGCGACGACCCCGAGCACAAACCCGAGCGCCCCAGACAGCACCCAAGCCGTGGCCATAAGTGCGAGAGAATTTAGAAACCGCTCGCTAATAACATCGGTCACCGGCTGCCGGTAAATCATGGACGTACCAAGGTCACCTGTCGCCAGCGCCGTCCCCCAATTCCAGAACTGGGCCATAATCGGTTGGTCAAGGCCCCAATATTCCTCGATTTGCGCCCGCTGCTCCGGGCTGACGCGCATCATATCCGCACCGATGTACGCTTGGATGGGGTCGATCGGAGAATTCTTAATTAGCAAGAACGATATGAAGCAAACGGCGACCAGCAAGGCAGCAGCTCTGAAGCCTTTCAATATAAGCCATGTAATAATGCCGGCTGCCGACTTTGATCCCAATTTATTCATTCCATTTCCACTCGATAAGATTATCGGTTACAGGCCAGCCGTGTCCGTGCGGGTGAATTTTCTGCTTGCCGATATCAAGGTTTTCCTTCACCAAATATAAATGATCAAGATTGACGAGCCAAGCCCACGGCGCATCGCCTCTTGCGCTTAGGCCAGTATCGCCGTCCCATTGCGCTTTCTTCCAATATTCGTTCGCCTCTTCCGCTGTCGTTGCGGCAAGCGCCTGGTTTAAATAGCCGTCCACAATGTCATTTTGGTAAAATCCTGTATTGTAGAGATCAACGCCTGCATTTTTGCTGCTGTATAGGTTGTACATTTCAAGAGGATCGTGGCTACCCCATCCGTAAAGCACCGCATTCGAATACATCAGCTTTCTGATTTCATCCCAGCTTTTTCCTTCGACGATAATGTTGATCCCCAGCGGTTTGATCATATCGGATACTGCGATGGCCAGCGTTTGGCGAGTTACGTCGCTGGCCGGATAAACAAGGGTAAACTCAGCTTCAAGAGAACCCTTATCCACGATTCCGTCGCCGTTGCTATCCTCCCAACCCGCTTCTTTGAGCAGCTTCTTCGCCGCGTCCATATCCCCATCTGGGATTACGCTGTCGGGATTCCACCAAGGAAGGCCGTCTACTACGGTATGCGCAGGGGTTCCATGGCCTTCGAGGACACCGTCCACCAACGCCTCCCTGTCAATCGCCACGTTCATTGCCTTGCGGATTGCGGCATCTGCCGTTACATCGTTGCCGATCGGGTATCCGTCAGCCGTAACACCTCCGGATTTGACGTAAGGAAACATAATTCCGCGGTTATCTACGCTTTGAACGGCTTCCAGCCGCATTCCCGGAATCTCCTGTTTGCTGAACATGGCCGGAATATAAGCGACATCCACGGTACCCGCCTGTGCTGCGGCGAAGGCGGCGTCCTCATTTAAAAATAGAAATGTAATTTTTTCGAAGAACGGTTTTGTGTCATAGTAAAATGGATTGGCTGCCACAATCAGCTGCTGACCCTTGTCCCACTGAACCAACTGATACGGACCCGATCCGATGGGCTGCACCGCATAATTTGCGTCATGAGCATGCTTGGGTACGATCCCCGTTGCAATTAAAGAATGAACGAATGTGGATTGGGCTTGTTTCAACGTGAACAGCACGGTATGCTCGTCAATCGCCTCTACACGCTCAAGGTTGTGAAGATCGACCACTGACCCGCTGGCGGAGGCCGTTTCGAACGTGTACTGTACGTCCGCAGCCGTTAACGGAGTCCCGTCGGAAAACAACGCATCGGCACGAATCGTTACCGCCCAAACCATGCCGTCATCGCTCACTTTGTAATCGGTTGCCAGATCGTTCACGATGTTCAGATCATGATCATATTTGAGAAGCGTGCTTTGAAACAGCGGGGAACCGTATCTCCCCCAGCCCGTTGTAGGGTCAAATCCCGCATCAGGCTCAGAGCCAACCGCTAACACCAATTCTTTCATTTGGCCGCTCTCGCTACTTGCTGAATCCGTTTCCAATTGTTGTGCCGATTGCTGGAAACAGCCTGTTAAAAGCAATGAGACCATCAATACCGTTGAGATTAAGCATGTCATCGGTTTCGTATTCAACTGAAACGCCCTCCCGTATTTCTATCAAAATCATTGTGTTACGAATTATTTACATAGTAACACGAATGCAAAATAAGGTAGACACGATGTTCCACATGGAGGAACACGCCAGAAGGTTTTTTTCAGTGATAAGAGCCGAGAACAAATAAACCCCTCTTAAAGGAAGACGGGTTACGAAAATAAAAGACTTTAAAGATTCTTTAAAAAACGTTTAAATTGGTCCCTCGTGCGTGGAGGAGACGCATCATTGCTGATACATGCAGGCAGCGATTTCCATAGATCCATCAATAACGGCTGCTCCAATCCAAGAGCGAGCAAAGCCTCGCGATCCTGGAATACGTCCTGAGGGATGCCTTCCGTCACAAAACGCCCACGATCCATGACAATGACCCAATCCGCCCATTCATAAGCTAAGTCCATATCATGCGTTGCCATTACGACGGTGATTCCTTTTTCATGGGCGCGATTCAGCTCGCCTAGCAGCATTCGCTCGGAGGCGCGGTCCAAATAAGCCGTAGGCTCGTCCAGGAGCAGCAGCTTCGGTTCCAGGACAAGCACACCGGCCAAAGCCACACGCTTTTTCTGACCCATGCTTAAATGATGAATGGGCGTATCGGCTAACGCCTCAAGGCCCATAGCTGAAAGAATCTCCCTAGATCGCAGCGCAATTTCCCGCTCGCTGAATCCGGCATTCCGAAGCCCGTACGATATGTCTTCAAGAGGCGTGTTTAGGATCAGTTGATGCTCCGGATCTTGAAACACGATGCCGATTTGCTGACGCAGTGCCTTACGTCCCGCGGCACTGTAGTCATAAGGGGAATGATTTCGGAGCATTCGACCAGCGGACGGCCGATGCAGTCCGACGGCTTGAAGGAAAAATGTCGATTTCCCAGAGCCGTTATGCCCGCAGAGCGCCGTCTTCTTCCCAGCCGGAATGCGGAGTTTTAGCTTCCGAAGCGCTTCTTGAGAGGTTCCCGGATACGTGAAGCAGACATCCTCCGCCGTTAAAATAAAGCTCATCCTATTTCCCTCCACACCAACCAAATTTCAACTGCCAGCAATGCCATTACACCGGCGACGGCTTCCCAGCGGTACCGGCGAGGCATAGAGTCTCTCTGTTCATAAGGCGCCATAAGCAGCTCATCCTCAAAGCCTCTTGCCTGTAAACCGTAGGACAAACCGGTGTAACGCTGCATGCTTTTTCCGAACAATCGCGTAATCAAAACGGCCGTATCGATTATTTTACGTTTAAAGCCGATTTGTCCACCCCTTACGCGCTGCGCCGCGAGCAATTGCTCCGCTGTGTCCGTAAGCAGAAACAAAAAACGATACATGATTTGCATCAGCTCAAGCACGATTCCCGGCATGCGGAGTTTTTTCATGACTTGAAAAAGCTCCGAAACGGGCGTTGTCAGTACAACGAACAGGAAGCATGACAAGCATGCGATAATGCGAAGAAGCAAGCTCCACGATCTCAGAAGACTTGGCTCGGATATGTAGACGGTCCATGCAAACCATGAGCCTAGAATCAGCTTCGGAGAATCGGCCGCCAATCTGCTTGCCGGTGCCGCTTCGATAAGCAGAGCGGGCAAGCTTGCAGCAAAAAACAGACATGGCGCGACGAGGAGAATGACATAGCTTTTCAGCGGTGCTCCGCCGTACCGGACGATCCATACAGGCAACCAAAAAATAATCATAAGAAGAACGACATCATGAGCGAGGTAAGCCACCATGAACAAAGCCGCCGCGAAACCGCATTTCCATAAAGGGGATAAGCTTCGCAGCTTACTCTCATGTGAGAGGGTATCGATAAGGCGAATCATTCTGACCGGGAGGATCTTGAAGCTCTGCCTCTAAATAGGCCGATGGCATAACCGATAAATCCCGCACCGATCGCAGCCTGAAGAGCGAACAGCGCGCTTTCCGTTTCTGGGGGCGGCTCGAAGAAGGATTGAAACCACGGCTTATAGTCGGGAGCCAGAACCGCTATCATTTCTTCAGCTTCACCGTCCGCACCTCCGAACTCGCCTTCCACAAATACGAGAGGAAGCACCGCGAGCGCAGCCACCATAAGCAAAATCAAACTGTTTTTCGTACCCATCTTCATCATGAACGAACTCCTTTCATTTTCCGCAGAAGCAGCGACAATTCGTTGGGGTTGTGTGCCTGCAGCCAGTTCCAAATCAAGACCGTCAGCAGCCCTTCGCTGACGGCGAGCGGGATCTGCGTAACGGCGAAGATGCCTCCGAATTTAATCAAGGATGCGGCGAAGCCGCCGATTTCGGCGGGAAACGCGAGCGCCAGCTGCACGGATGTGACAACATAGGTAGTCAGGTTGGCTGAGGCCGCGGCAAAGAAGATCGATACCTTCTGTTTGCCTGAGGCTTTCATCAATGAACTGTACACGAAAAATCCGACGACCGGTCCCGCAACCGCCATTGAAAAGGCGTTCGCTCCGAGTGTTGTCAAACCGCCATGCGCCAATAAAACAGCCTGAAACAACAATACGATTGAACCCAGTACGCTCATCGTCAGCGGCCCGAACATGATTGCGCCAAGCCCCGTTCCTGTCGGATGTGAACTGCTGCCCGTCACAGAAGGGATTTTAAGCGCGGACAGTACAAAGGTAAACGCCCCCGCTACTCCCAGCAAGATCTTCAACTCAGGCGTATCCTTTACGATCCTTGTCAGAGACCGAAGACCGAGAACGAAAAAGGGAATGAAAACAATCCACCAGAGCAGTGCCCAGCCAATGGGAAGAAAGCCTTCCATAATGTGCATGGCTTGTGCCTTTTGGGGTTCATTAACCATAAAGTATACGGCAAAACCCGCTACCAGAAGAAGCGTTGGTACAGATTTGTTTCGATTCATCGGTTTCCTCCTGCTAAGAATGTATTGTCACCAAAAAAGACCAATCCTTCATCAGGAATGGTCTTCCTAGAACGTTTATTTCGACGAGCGTTGTAGATTTTCCTCCATGCTAGTTTCCCTTTTTTTTGCGCAAGGATAGGTTTGACGAAGGAACTGTCGATTCCGCTGCAGCGGCATTGCCATGGCTGTCAGCACCGGCTGGTTTAGCCTTAGTGGTAGACGCCGGTTTATCCGAGCCTTCGGCTCGGAGACTTTTCGAATTGGGCATCCGGCACGGGGAAAGCTTGGATCAAAGTAGCCAAAAAAACAACAATGACAATGACCCGATCGGGCTATCTTTCATTGTTATTTTGAACATTTTGTATCAAACCGTTTCTAATCGCATAGGAAGTTAATTGAACCCTGTTTTCAAGCGACAGCTTCTCTAATACATTTTTCAAATGATTTTTTACCGTATTTTCCGAGATGACAAGCCGTTGGGCGATTTGGCGATTGGTTTCGCCCGCCGCCACATAATTTATAATTTCATGCTCCCTTGCCGTTAAAACATGCGGATTCGGATTTCCTGGAGCATTACCGGTTTTAAATTGATGAAACAGCCGATCTGCCAGCTTTCTGGACACTTCGGAATTTTCATCAAGCAGCGCATGCAAATACGCACTCCAATCATCCGGGTCCATGTTTTTCAATAAATAGCCTTGTGCTCCAAATTGAAGAGCGGTGAACAAATCCGCCGCATAATCCGAAACTGTCAGCATAACGACTTTAATATGCGGATAAGCATGCTTTATTTTTCGGGTGGCCTCCAATCCATTTAATGCAGGCATATGGATGTCCATCAGTACGACATCCGGCTGCAGATTTCCGCAAAGCCGAACAGCCTCTATACCATCGACCGCCTCTCCAACTACATCAAATGCCGCATCCTCCGCCAATAAGCTACGAATCGCTTTTCGCGCCATCGGATGGTCATCTGCGATTAATACCCGATATGAAATCGTCATTTTACGTTTTACCCCTCGACGCGACTCGCAATGCCGTTCCATGCGAATCTTGATTCATGATTTCAAATACGGCGTTCAGTTCATTTGCGCGTTTTTCCATCATCGATAATCCGTACTTGTTCTTTCTATCATGGTTTCCAAGTCCAATCCCGTCATCCTTGATCTCAAGTGTCCATCCGTCCAATAATGTACGGAACATAATTGCCGCGTGTTTTGCCTGTGAATGCTTTCTAACATTTGTAAACGCTTCTTGGATAAGGGCAAACAGTTGCACCTCTTCTCCCGTAGAGAAATATTTGTCGGGAACTTCTATGTCCTTCGCGACATCAATCCCTGATATCGCATTCCACTCGTCGAGCCATTTGGTGATACGCGCCGTGAGCGTGATCCCTTCCTCAGGCAATGAACGCAAATTAAATATTGCTTGCCGAAGATGATTGTCGATTTCCGATACTGCGGTTTTAGCTTCTTCGACTTTTCCCTGCTTTAATGTGACATTGAGGAAAAACAGGATTTGCGCGATATGATCATGGAGCTCCTGGGCAATCCGTCCTCTTTCCTCATACACCGCTCCTCGCGCTTTTTCTTCCGCCAATTGCTGATTTTTTCGTTCAATGATTCTGAACATCCAAACCGAAAACAAATATGAGATGACCAGAGTTAAAAGAGTGATAATCCAATTCCCGGCTTCCATCGAGAAGACATGCAGCAAAAATTCATGCCTTACATATTCAAACCCTCCTATAACCAGAGTAGGGAGGAGGACGGTTAAAAGTTTTAAGGTTCGATATGACATTACAATTATCACCTTCAAATAGCCGTTTGGAATATTATGTTCCTTATTTGGTTTGTTGGCAAATTCACGACTTGCATCTGTCCGTTTTAGTTTACGACATGAAGCTGTTGGGAATAATCGGCTTATATACTGCTTCACATAGGTACGCAGGCGGAGGTGCGAGAGAATGTTCAGAAGAGGAATCCGCATCAAGAAAAACCTTTCGCTTCCAAAGCAAAATCATGAAGTCATCGAGCTCGCTCCAAAGGAATTGTTGTCGGCCGATCTTGCCCAAAATCTTCAAAAGATGATGAGTACGCTTGGCAACAGCAGCGATATTATAAAAAAAGAAATCACAATCGGAGAAGACGGCCTCATTCGTGCCGGGATCATCTACACGGACGGAATGGCCGACACCACAAACATCCTTGATGCCTTAATGTTAAAGGTAAGACAAGCGAATGTAAGTCAAGACTTGGCATGCTCAACGAATCTGGTCAAGCTGCTAAAAGATACGGTTCTAGATATTGGCGATGTCAAAGAGGCCGACGATTTTGAAACGATTTATAGCGCCGTTTTATCGGGAGACACGTTGATTTTACTCGATGGGCAAGCTCAAGGGTTGATTGCGAGCACCAGAAATTACAAAGATCGCGGTGTAACGGAACCTACCGCGCAAAGCGTCATAAGAGGGCCGAGAGAAGGCTTTTCGGAAACGCTTCGTACCAATACCGCGTTAATGCGTCGTAAAATAAAAGATCCGAACCTCTGGATAGAAACCAGAAAGATCGGCCGTGTCACCAAAACCGATGTATCCATCATGTTCATTAAGGGGATTGTGAATGAGACCGTGCTGCAGGAGGTTCGACAAAGACTGGATCGGATTGACATCGATGCGATTCTGGAAAGCGGCTATGTCGAAGAACTGATTCAAGATCACACCTTCACTCCGTTTCCTACCGTATTTAATACGGAACGGCCGGACGCCGCAGCGGCGGGCCTTTTAGAAGGACGGGTGGCCATATTGGTGGACGGAACCCCCTTCATCCTTTTAGTTCCCGCATTATTTTCACAGTTTTTTCAAGCCAGCGAAGACTACTACCAACGCGCCGATTTTGCCACATTGGTTCGCTTGCTGCGGTATATTTCATTCTTCATTGCGCTGTTAGCGCCGTCGCTGTATATCGCGATCACCACCTTTCATCAAGAGATGCTGCCTACACCTTTGCTGATTGGCGTTGCGGCTCAGTTGGAAGGGGTTCCTTTTCCGGCTTTTGTCGAAGCGCTTATGATGGAACTAACCTTCGAAATTTTGCGCGAAGCCGGTGTGAGAATGCCGAGAGCGATTGGACAATCCGTATCCATTGTCGGCACATTGGTCATCGGTCAAGCTGCGGTTGAGGCCGGTTTGGTATCGGCCGCAATGGTCATTGTCGTGTCCATTACCGCCATCTCAAATTTTGTATTTCCTTCCTTTAATATGGGAATTTCGATAAGAATTCTTCGATTTGTGCTGATGGCTCTCGCCGCTACATTCGGTTTATTCGGCATTACCATCGGGCTGATTGTACTAGTTCTGCATTTATGCAGTCTCCGTTCTTTCGGCGTTCCTTATATGGCACCTTTTGCTCCGCTCATTATCGACGACCAGAAGGACACGATTTTTCGAGTGCCGCTTTGGGGTATGCACAAACGCCCTCGGTCCATCAACAAGAGCAATCTGATCCGCGAGCGAAACGAACCGGTCCCCCCGCTTCCGGATCAGCGTTAAGCGGGCTGCAGGTCAAGAAAGGGGTATATGCAGCGAATGAAACGTTTAGCAGCCATTTTCACCATCTTTTTCTGCATAAGCTTGCTGCTGGCTGGATGCTGGAATCGGCGAGAATTAAATGAAGTGGCGATAACCGTTGCGCTCGGTATCGATAAAAGCGAGGGAAAGTATGCTGTCTCAGCCCAGGTTGTGAACCCCTCGGAGGTAGCCGCAAGAAAAGGGGAAGGAGGCAAAGGAGCTCCGGTCGTTACGTTTCTGGAAAAAGGGGATACGATCCACGAAGCGCTTCGAAGAATGACGACCGACTCGCCTCGAAAAATCTACTTATCTCATATTCGAATGATTGTGTTCGGAGAGGAATTGGCAAGGGAAGGGATCGGGAAAACACTGGATTTCCTATCCAGAGACCACGAAATGAGAACGGATTATTACATTTCCATTGCGAAGGGAATGACGGCAGAAAAGATACTTAGCGAATATACCATACCTCAGGAGATTATTCCTGCCAATCACATGTATAAATCGCTTGAAACATCGGATGAAGCGTGGGCCGCTACGGCAAAGATTTCGCTCGACGATTTGATTTCCGACATCATCAAGGAAGGAAAGCAACCTGTAATAACCGGAATTGTGATTATGGGGGCCAAAAATGAAGAGGAAGTCCAAACGAAGGAAAATGTGGAATCCATTCGGCCAATATCGAATTTGCATTTTCCCGGTATGGCCGTGTTCAAATCGGATAAGTTAATCGATTGGTTAAGCGAAGATGAAAGTAAAGGGTATAACTATACCCAAGGAAACGTAAAGAGCACCGTTGTTGAGGTTGCATGTCCGGGGGGCGGGAAGATCGGCGTAGAGCTTATCCGAACGAAGGAAAAATTGGAAGCTGAAATGGAAAATGGAAAACCTGCGGCCACGATTGATCTCCGTGTGGAGGGGAATGTTTCGGATGTCGAGTGCGCAAGCATAGACGTATCGAAGGAAGAATCCATTTATGAATTAGAGAAGAAAGTAGAACAGCGCATACAAGCCGTCATCGAGGATGTGGTATACAAAGCGCAGCACAACTATAAAGCGGACATCTTTGGCTTCGGAGAAGCTCTGTATCGGTCCGATCCCAACGCGTGGAAAAAACTGAAAGATAATTGGGAACGGGAGTTTATTAATTTGAGTTTAAACGTAAAGGTTGATGCTAAGATCCGGCGTATCGGCACCATTTCGAAGTCTTTTCAAGACAAGCTGAAGGGGTAATGCTCATGGTAACCATAACAGTGATCCTGCTCGCCGCAGCCGTCGTTGCAGCCATTGACATCCCGCCTCTCGTGAAAAAGCGGTTCATGAAAGATCTGTGGATATTTACGATTCTTATGTGTATTGGCGTGGGTCTAAACATTGCACAAGCGCTGCAAATCGGAATCCCTAACCCGATTCATTGGATAGATGAAGCCTATAAGCTGCTGAATCCTTAGTACGCAAGGAGAAGAAAATGATTAATGGAACGATATCGAACCGTCAATTGACGGTACTGGCAGTGATCTATATTATCGGCAGCTCGATCTTAATTGCGCCGTCTGGTCTCGCCGTCCAAGCAAAGCAGGACGCTTGGATTGCCGCCATGCTTGGAACGGCAATTGGATTAATGCCCATTCCTTTGTTCAGTAAACTCGGGAAGCTTTATCCTGATTTGACAATCGTTCAGTACAGCGAGAAGATTCTCGGAAAATGGCTGGGAAAGGCGGTTTCCCTCTGCTTTCTCTCTTTTCCCTTTCTGATTTCGTTTTTGGTCCTTCGTAATATTGGCGATTTCATTACTACCGCTATCATGCCGGAGACGCCGATTGAAGCCATTCACTTGTTGTTTTTAGCGGTAGTCGTTATGGGTGTGCGTCTTGGTCTTGAAGTCGTGTCAAGAGCGTCGGAAATTTTTTTTCCTTGGACCGTTGTCCTATTCCTGCTCATTGCCTTTACACTACTGCCTCAGATTGATCTGCAGAAGGTAGAGCCGGTGCTCGCGGAAGGAATCATGCCGGTTGTGAGAGCGACATTTCCGCTTCTTGGCACATCATTTTGGCAGCTTTCCGTGTTTCTCATGCTGTTTCCTTATGTAAAGGCAGTCCATAAAGCGGGGAGGGCTATTTTTATTGGCTCCTTGCTTGGGGGGAGCGTTCTGATCATTATTACGGTTTTAAGCATTCTCGTTCTCGGATCGGACACCACGGCGAGGCATATTTATCCTACATTTACGTTAGCTAAGAAAATTAATATTGGAGATTTCCTGGAACGCATGGAGGCGGTTGTTGCCGGGATCTGGTTTCTGACGATCTTTTTTAAGCTGGCGATCTGTTATTATGCTGTGGTGATTGGCTTTGCACAAATTTTGAAATTGAAGGATTACCGCCCCATCGTATTGCCTATAGCTTTTACTATCATCGTAATGTCCATTGCTGCGTACCCGAATACACCGTTTTTCCTTAACTTCACAAAAACCGCCTGGATTCCATACGCTTTCATGTGCGGGATCGGCATCCCTCTTCTTTTATTAACGGTTGCCGAAATTCGTAAAATCAACAAAAAGTAGCCCCGCTTATTCCATGTTAATAAGCGAGGCTACTCCACCGACTTATTCATTTGTGAAAAGACATTCCCTTCCGATACATGCACCGCACGTCCAAATTTGTCATTCCCTCGTTACAGACATGCCCGGCATGTCCTCTCAACCTTTCGAAATGGCGGGTTCCCACATGTCGGGATATATGGAAAAAGCCTCCGTTTGCTTTTTCATAAATTATATCCTTGGGACATGCTTCGCTAACTCACTTCATTGGACTATCCCCTCTCCAGCAATTTTTTATATTTAACAGTTCCGGCGATCGAATCATTGAATAGAGTGAATTGTCCCTGTTTTGGTCGGGAGCATCATATCACCTTTAGTCGCCGGTAAACTGTAAACATAAACAAAGCTACGATTAAGATAGGTGCTCTCATGTTGGTTATGTTTTCATTATATGCCCATTTAAAGAATGAGTAAATTATCAGAAAACACTAAATAATTCTGTATTATAAAACTAGCTTGCTTCTCCTCTTATTTTCGACAAAAATTTCATGTTTTCGACGTTTTTCATGATATTTCCTTAAAGTATCTTACATACTCATCAGCCGTTACAGGACGACTGAAAAGATATCCTTGCGCTTCGTCACACTGATTCTCCTTTAGAAAGTTCAATTGTTCTACGGTTTCCACGCCTTCGGCAATGACCTTAAGTCTTAGATTATGGCCCATTGTAATGATGGTCGCTACGATGTCTTTATCATTTGATTCACTCTCGACGATATCGCGGACGAAAGATTGATCGATTTTCAATCTGTCGATCGGCAAGTTTTTTAGATAGTTTAATGAGCTGTATCCTGTCCCGAAATCATCGATCGCAATCTTGACTCCTAGATTTTTCAGACTTTGGATGACGGAAGCCGCTTCTTCTATACTCATGGCCATCGTTTCCGTAATTTCAAGCTCAAGATACTTGGGATGAAGTCCCGTTTCTCGTAAAATCCCCTCAATCATGGGAATGAGGTCCGGCTGGTAAAATTGACGAATGGATAAATTGACGGACATGACCATTGGAGGCAGTCCTTGCTCCTGCCACAATTTATTTTGCTTACATGCCTCTCTCAACAGCCACTCCCCAATCGAAATAATCAATCCCGTTTCCTCCGCCAAAGGAATAAATTCAGACGGAGAAATAAAACCAAGCTCGGGATGATTCCACCGGATTAACGCTTCGACACCGGTAACCGTATTCGTTTTTAAATCAATTTGGGGCTGATAATGAAGAATAAATTCTTGCTGCTTCAATGCTCTGCGCAGGTTCGCTTCCATTTCTAGCAATTGGCTCGAATGGCTAATTTGACTAGGATCATAGATTTGGTATTGATTTTTACCTTGACGCTTCGCCTGATACATCGCCGCGTCCGCTTTTTGGATCAGCGTTTCCGCATTTTCCCCATGCGCAGGGTAGAAACTGATCCCAAGGCTGGGGGTGGTAACGAGCTCATGCCCAGCGACTTCAAAAGGCTTGGACAATGTGTCCATAATGCTTTGCGCGACTTTTATCGTTTCCTCTTGATTCAATTCATTTAGCAAGAAGAGAAACTCATCGCCGCCCTGTCGGCATAAAAGACCTTTCTCTCGTACACACTCCTGTAATCGCTGAGATAATTTTTGCAAAAAAAGATCCCCTATACGATGTCCGAAGGAATCGTTAATTAGCTTAAAGCGATCTAAATCAAGAAACATAATGGCTACTGTACGCTCTTGAAGCAGCGCATCTTTCAAGAGGTGTTCAACCTGTTTTTCGAAATGTATGCGATTCGCCAAACCGGTAAGTGGATCATGAAAGGCCATGTGCCTAATTTTTTCTCGTGTCTTTTTTCTCTCGGTTATGTCTTTGCCGATACAATGAATTCCGATAATCGTTCGATCGACATAAACAGGGATAAGCGAAATGTGAAGATCGACTCTTTCCCCATTTTTATTCAACATGGCCGTTTCGTATTGGTGAGGCGTCCCTTTAATCGCTTTTGAAAAGTGCTCGAATGTTTTTTCTCTCTCTTCAAGAACGATAAATGGAAGAAACGAGCGGTCTAAAAGCTCATTTGACGAAAAGCCCATCAATTTTTCGGTCGCTGCATTCATGCTTACAAAGTTGCCCTCCAGGTCAAAAGTTAACACCGCGTCAATATTATGCTCAAAAAGCGACTTGAATCGTTGTTCGCTTTCCTTCAAAAGCTTTTCATTTTGAAGCTCGAGGGTGATGTCTCTAGCAATTCCTGTGACCCCGATAATTTGACTATCCACTTGAATAGGAACGGCAGAGATGCTTAATTCAATTCGTTTTCCCTCTTTGCTGACAAGCACCGTTTCCAACGAAACCTTTTTCCCTTCCAAAACAGCAAGAAAATGCTCCACCGTTTTCGAAATATGCTCCGGTGCGATGATCTCTACAAACGTCATATTGGACAATTCCGATTTTGAATACCCTGTCATCCATTCTCCATGCGGGTTAATATTGATAAAATTCCCGGATGGAGCAAGGGAAAAAATTGCATCGGAATGGTATGTAAAGAATGATTCGAATTGTTGTCTGCTCTCCTCTAGGCTTCGCTCGATTTCCTTGCGATGGGTAATATCACGCGCAACCGATAAAAGAGCTTTCTTTCCTTGATAGGTGATGACACGGCTGTTCACTTCAACAACCAGCCTCTGTCCCTCTTTCGTCATGTGAGTGGATTCAAAGGAGGCTTGACCTTTTTTGATAAGCTTTTCGCGTATCCTTTGAAAATTTCGGATGCCTTCCGGAAGAATTATTTCGCTCGGCGATATCTCCAAAAGCTCTGATTTGCTGTATCCTAAACTGTCGCAAGCAACTCGATTCACATCTATCGTTTTTTTCAGCTGCCAATCTACCGAGAGTTCAGTAATAAATATGGCATCATTGACATGATGAAACAGCCTTTGGTATTTCGCTTCTTGTTCCGACAATGTTTTTTGTGCTCGTTTATATTTTCTTAACACAAACATTGAACCGATAATGCCGGAAAATAATAAAACATCAATTATAGTTGCACTCTGTGATCCGAACATTCCAGCCAATCCAAGGAATTTTATAAGGAAAAGAACACTTAAGATTATTAAAAAGACGTTGAAAAATTTCAAGCGCGTCATCCCTTCTTTTACCTCAGATTTCCAAATTAAAAAAACATCCGCCAAACATAAAGGACGGATGTCTGCTTATATCCTACCTTCGGTAGCTTGGCGACCATAGAGCGTGTCTTTAGGCCCATAGCTTTGCGTCCCATTCTTTTAAATGGTTTGCCTTTATCGCAGTAACATTATTATAATAGTAAATCCAAATTTCGGGTTTTTCAATACAGGAAATTTGACATAGCAACTTTATCATATAGGCAATTTATCATACGTCAGTGACGGGCGCTGTTCCATCAACCCGTTTGTCGGATGACATACTCTGGGCTTGTGCTATCGTTCGCATTATTTCTCGAATGGAATATTTGCGATGCGCCATCGATTTGGAATGAGACGGGTTTTCCATGAATAAGCGTTTTGATTTGGTTAAGCGCAGCAGCACAGGTCAATGTGACCATGATAATCCGGCCTGGAATCTGAAATGCTTGAATCTGAAAAGGTGGAACAACGTGGGTAACGGTTTTCCCGTCCGTGCTTAAGAAGCGGTATTTCACAGGACAATCCGAGAAATTGCCCAACTCCGCAAATACTCTGTCCATAGGCCTTACGGCAGTTTCTATTAAAGTATGTTCCGCCCCGTCGCATTCTTCATTAAAAAATTCAGCAAACATCTCCCGGAGAATGGGAGTGCTGCAATTGCATGCTCCTTTCATTGAGTGCACTTGAATCACCTCCTCTGATTCCATACTAAATTATAGTGTTGAAAGCTATTATTTGATGGGGGGTACATTACCGAGTAGATTCGTATAATTTGTTGACAACAAAAAATCCGCCATCGGGATAGCGGATTTCCACAGTATTTGCAATGATTCAGATTGTTTACCCCTTCGGTTTCACAAGCAGTGCCGCTATCACCGAGAAAATGATGGCGGCGGAAATCCCCGCGCTCGTCACCTCAAAAATTCCTGTAATGATTCCAACCCATCCGTTCGTTTTCAACTCGGCAAGCGCGCCGTGGACCAGCGCATTTCCGAAGCTTGTAATCGGGACCGTAGCGCCGGCGCCGGCAAATTCAATCAACCGGTCATACAAGCTCTTTCCGTCTACGATAATGCCGTCCACGATCGCTCCCAACACCACAAGAAGGGTCATCGTATGCGCCGGGGTCAGTTTAAATACATCAAAACAAATTTGCCCTAGCGTACATATGGCCCCGCCGACTAGAAATGCCCATAGGAAGATCATGTTGGAACACTCCCTCCTCTTTCAATCGATACGGCGTGAGCGATGCAGGGAATGCTCTCGCCTTGTTGAAAGGAAAGCGGGGATAATAAGGCTCCTGTCGCGACGACAAGAATTCGGTTCAGCTCCCCTTTTTTCATTCGTTTCAATAAGTGGCCGTAAGTGACCACCGCCGAGCAGGCGCACCCGCTCGCACCGGCTTGCACCATCTGTTTTTCGTAATCGTAGATCATCATCCCGCAGTCGGAATATTCAGTTTGATGCATGGGAATCTTGTGCTTTTCGAACAACTCGCAAGCAATCTCATAACCGACCTTGGCCAGATCTCCCGTTACGATCAGATCGTAATATCCCGGCTCCATCTGCAAATCCCGGAAATGAGCCTCAATCGTATCAACAGCGGCCGGAGCCATCGCTGCGCCCATATTGAACGGATCCTTGATGCCCATGTCGATCACTCGGCCGATCGTAGCAGACGTCACCACCGGCCCTTCTCCCTCCCGAGACACAACCGCCGCGCCGGCGCCGGTTACGGTGAATTGAGCTGTCGGAGGTTTTTGCGAACCGTATTCCGTCGGGTAACGAAACTGCTTTTCCACGCTGGAGTTATGGCTGCACGTTCCCGCCAGAACGAATTTGGCGGAGCCCGAATTGACCAGTTGCGATGCTAAAGCGAGGCTTTCCATCGATGTGGAGCATGCGCCGAACACTCCCAGATAGGGAATCGACAGCGTTCTGGCGGCAAAGCTACTGCTGATAATTTGGTTCATCAAATCGCCGCCGACATGGAAATGAACCTGTTCCTTCGTTAAACCTGCATTTTCAATCGCGAGTTTGGCGGCCTCCTCGATCAGCACCTTTTCGGCTTTTTCCCAGCTGTTTTCCTCCAGCATAGAATCGCCATGGACAATGTCAAAGTCGTCTCCAAGCGGACCCCTGCCTTCGAAGGGGCCGACAACCGTCGCTGTCCCCCGTATGACAGGCCTATTTTGAAATATCCAGCTTTGGTGTCCTTTCAGCATCCTAGGATCCCCCTGCGTTTTGAAATAACATGTGAATGAGCCCAATAATAAACGCGGCGAAGGTTCCGAATACGATGACCGGTCCGGCAAGCTTGAACATTTTCCCTCCCACGCCCAAAATTACGCCTTCGCTTCGGTGTTCGATCGCGGCGGAGGCCAATGAATTAGCAAATCCCGTAACCGGTACCGCGGAGCCTGCCCCCGCCCATTGCGCGATTTTGTCGTAAACGCCAAGGCTTGTTAAAATCACGGAAATCAAAATCAAAACCGCCACGGTGGGGTCCCCCGCTTTCTTCTCGTCAAAGCCGCCCCAAGCCATGAACATTTGCCGAATGACTTCTCCAACGATGCAGACCGCTCCCCCGAATACAAATGCCCGGAAACAGTTTTTGAGTACGGGTCTCGGCGGTTCCTTCCGATCTGCCAGCTCCTTATACTCTTGTTGAGCAGGCGTCAGCTTTTTCTTTTTGTTGTCGGCCATATCCGATCCTCCTAACGTATAAGCAGCGGTTTGACTTCCTTAATAACTTGCTGTAATTGAATGGAGCTTTGCTCATACATCCTTTTGACTTGGTCCTCTTTCGTCGAAAGCCCGAACGCCTCCAGATCGGCTTCACATTTCAATAATTGATATAACAACATTGCCTTCTGCTGAGGTTTTGGAACTTTGATTTTATCGTCATACAGATCTACGTACAGCTGTCCGTAGGAATCCACTTGTCCAAGAAATACATTTTCGATGGAAACCCCGATTTTTTCCAATTCCGTGTGCAGCCACTGCCGACTCAGTCCGATCGTAGCCAATGGCTCGTCCAGGATGTTTCCGTCGATGATCACGGTCTGAGGCTCTTGCTCAGGCCCGACTTTTATGCCGAGATGTTTAGGGGTGATCGGTTGGTTTTCTTTCGTGAGCAAGACATTGATTTCACCTGTCGGCTCCATAATCGCAAACTCGACATCGGAGAATTTGAACACATTTTTTTTGCGCAATTGCTGCAGAAATTCATCTGCCGTCAACCGTTCTTTCTTCAAATTATCCTCTAGTAATTTTCCGTCTTTGACGAGTACGGTGGATTTTCCATCGATTAGATCTCTTGCCGTTTTGCTTTTGATCTGCAAATATTCGATGCCGAATGAGACCGCCACCCAAACGGACATGGATACCAAACCCAAATACCAATTGGCCTCAAGATCAAGCGAAACATAAGCGGCCAAACTGCCGAGTGTAATTCCGGTGATGTACTCAAATACGGAAAGCTCCGTGATTTGCCTTTTCCCCAACACCTTAGTAAGTAGGAGAAGAACCACAATCGCCATCAAGGTTCGCAGTGCAATTTCAACATATTCAGGCATGCGACAGATCCGCCCCATTCATTCAAAAAAATATGCAGCAGGTTAAATATTTCCTTGCGCTATTTTTATATTCATGAAATCGCTTTTTTCTCTGGAAATTTTTTTCTTTCAAGTTTGAATTTTTTTTTACAAAAAAGGGGATGTTATTTGTTGCGATATATTTTTCGAAAGGAGGTGAAGATGTGACAGTAGCATCCGATGTGAAGACATGCTTAGCTTCGCTAAAAAGCGCACAGGCGAGCTTGGAGCAGTTTGCGTTGAGCACACAAAATCAGGAGGCAAAAACAACGTTTACGAATGCAGCCCAATCTACGGAGCAAATTATCGATCAAGTTCAAACTCGGGTACAGCAATTAGAGAACGAAGAACCGCAATATAAAGGTTTTTAACATATAGACATAACCCTGCCCCTTGCGTAGATAATGTAATCTATCGGAAGGGGCAGGGTTATGTCTACTCCATACACGAATGTTTCTTATGTTGATCGCTTTTTCCCTGATAAAACAACCGAAGTAGACTATTTTGATGGTCTGTAAAACCTGTTAGTTTCTTATCAAGCCGAATAAGGTAGTCAAAAACCGATTGATGCGCCTTCTCGATATGAACACGTATATATTTCTCAGCCTCGTAGAATTTACCGTCATCCGAGTAAATAATCCCTCTTTCCATACTCGTTCCGCACAGTAAGCAAATAAACATCATCCTGATTCATACGCAAAAGGATCAGGCCGCAGAAATGGACCTGATCCTTTGCTCTACTTTGTCATCCTGTTACCTACATTTCACTCTCAATGAATCAATCGGTCTTGCCGTCATTCGCATCCTCTGCTTGTCGAATTCAACCCATTGTTCATTTGCTTGCTTCCTCCTCGACCGGAAACCACCCGAGAGCATTCATAATCGCCTGCCAGAGCGGGTCAGGAATCACGAGACGTTGTTGATCATTCTTACTTAGCGTCGTTGCAATCTCGGCTTCTTTGCCGTTCGTGAGCTTCGTCATCCAATCAGGCTCCATAATTAGCTCACGGCCCAAAGCAATGAGCGAGCACCCGGTTTGCAGCGCCTCCAAAGCTTCGTCAGGCGTGTGAATCGATCCGACACCGATCACAGGGGTTCGGTTCGCTGCCGTATCGACAATCCATTCCAGTCTTGACTTGCTTTCGTCCGCTCCTACTCTCGGTTTAGACTTAAAATCCATTACCGACACATGGAGGTAGTCAAGCTCCTTCTCCGCGAGCACATCGACCAGCTTAAGCGTATCGTCCATCGTAATGCCGTCCTCTTCCGCTTCCTCCGGCGAAAAGCGATATCCGATTGCAAACGGCTGCTTCGCATGAGCGGCGGCGACTCGCTTCACTTCATCCACCACAGCGAGCGGGAATGCCAGGCGCTTCTCCAAATTTCCGCCCCAGCGATCATTTCGACGATTCGAATGCGGCGAAAAAAACTGCTGAATCAAGTAACCGTTAGCCCCATGAATCTCTACGCCGTCGAAACCCGCTTCAATGGCACGACGCGTCGCTTCGCCGAATGCCGCAACCATCGCTTCGATCTCCTCTTCCGACAGCGGCCTCGGCATAACGTTGCCGTTTTGAGCGGAGGGTACGTCGCTGGCGCTGACGATCTCGCCGCCGGGCACCAGCTCCGGCGGACACATGCGGCCGCCGTGGAAAATTTGCAGAAGCGCCCTTGCTCCCTGCCCCTGAATCGCAGAGGCAAGACGACGCAGACTCGGAATCATCTCGTCAGTGTCCCCGCCGAATTCCCCTGCAAACCCTTTGCCGTTGCGGGTTACGTAGGTACATGCGGTTACGACCATTCCGACACCTGACGAACGGCGAACGTAGTAGTTGACCTCTGCATCCGATACGGTGCCGTCCTCATGGGACGACCAGTTTGTCATCGGCGCCATGACGACTCGATTTTTTGCTTGAACGCCGCTTCGTAAGACGATCGTTTCAAACAACGGCTTGTATTTTGCGTTCATGTGGTCATTCCTCCAATGAATACTTGTTATTGATTTTGAATGAACGCTTCCATCACAAAATCATAATCGTCGGAATGCAATCCGACATGATTTCCCGCTTGGTTTGTTTTGCTTATGACAAACGGTCCTCTTACAATTCCCCTTGAAAAGTACGGATTGGCTGGCAAATCCAATTCGCCGCCGTCATGATTGCAATACAAAACATAGTTGTTTTCTAACTGAACACATTGTAATGAGCCCCCAAGCAGTTCACTTACTCCTTTCGTTACTTGCTGAAGACATACCCCTCCTCCAGGATAAGCCACCAATACGCTCGGCATCAAGCAACCCTCCGCAAAACATTGTATCACCAATATTAAAATTGCCCAATTTCGGGAAAGTAATCACTTATTGAAAAGTATGGCTCGTCTGTGTATAACCTTGGTTTTGCAGGGGAAATTATGTGCGAAACATGAATGATGGAGGTGTCACTGATGCGATTATTGTTTGTGAAAATGATGTTACTATCGCTTTCGGTCGGCTTGGTTGTTACTGCCTGCACCGACCAGCCCAATGGCCGGGAAAATAACCAGGTCCACCAACATACCAAGGCCGATAACGGTATGAAACCATTGGAAGCTCACACGAATGAACCCGCCGAAGTGTACGGGCCATGGGGAATGGTGGGAATGGAAAGAGCCAAAAGGCGTTATCCGAATGCAGAAATCGTGGATTACCAGCATATCGGGCGACAAGCGGCTGAAACGTTCCGCTATGAACTGCAGCAAAATGGACGGCAATGGACCGTTCACGCCGTCGTTACATTTGACCCGCAAACCAATGAAGTCGTTTCTGTTGAGCTTCTTGAAGAAAAATAAAGATAGCTTCGATTTAGAAAAGGTCGTTAGCTCGAAGAGGCGATTAAGAAAAAACAAGAACCCGATGAAAAATCATGGGGTTCTTTCCATCTTCTCTTCTTCTTGAAACCAGCGAATAATCACGACTCCCAAAAAGACGGCAATTACGGTTTCTTGAATAAGAATCATGAGAAAAGCGCCGATTTGAACCGACTCCATTACCGTATCACGGGTAAGGATCGGCGTAAGGCTGACAACCAGCATGACTCCCTTCAAAAGCGAGTACACCATTTTATTCCAATAATGTACCGGTTGAAGCGGATCTGTCGGATAAAAAAGCGGCAGCCAGACGGTGAAGGATAACAGAAACATTACACACTCCGCAGCCGTCTCCATTAACGGATTTGCCATGCGATCAGTCATGAGAAACCTGAAATTCCAGACATACAGCAAGCTGTAGAATATGATCAAAGACAGATGAGAGTTCATCAGAAGCCGCTCCAGCCTCCCCGCGTTCCGATTTGGAAGAAATCGGTTGATAAAATCCCTGGGTGTACATAACAATATTAACGGGGACACGACGAAAAAGAATACAGCCTGTCTAACGAGCTCAAGCATGTTTGTCTGCCGAAGCCGGCATTACATGATATCCCGGGTCGTCCTTCCAAGAACGGATCGCCATGCACATCAAAGTTAACGCTATTCCCAGTCCGGCAATGATGTACTGATGGTACATCAACCCCAAACTCATGATGAATAAACCCAGCGACATGAGAAACGGCAGAATCGAAGGGCTCGGCATGTGAATCGGACCTACAGGCTCCGCACCAGCGACTTCAGTATCGCTTTTTTTCATTTTTTCCATAAAAAATGCGTCTAGTCCTCTCACCAGAGGAATTTGGGCGAAGTTGTACTCGGGCGGCGGCGAAGCGATGGACCACTCCAGTGTCCTCCCGTTCCATGGATCGGCAATATTATCCGGTTTCTTTAAGGCCGTAATAAAGAGGTTCACGAGCAGAATCAAGGAGGCCGCTATCATGATCAAAGCCCCGATCGTACTCCACCAGTTGATGGCGGTAAACCCGTCATCGGCATGGTATGTAAACACCCTCCGGGGCATTCCCATCAAACCGACAAAATGCTGCGGAAAAAAGGTGAGATGAAACCCGATCAGGAACAACCAAAAATGCCATTTCCCCAGCGTCTCGTTTAATCTTTTCCCGAACATCTTCGGCCACCAGTAATAAAGCCCCGCAAAGATGCCAAATACGGTGGCTGCAATCAACACGTAATGAAAATGAGCCACAATGAAGTATGAATCGTGGTATTGCAGGTCGGCAGGTACGACTCCAACCATCACGCCGGTAACGCCTCCCATGACAAAGGAAGGAATAAACGCGGCGGCGAACAGATTCGCAGTGGGGAACACGATTTTCCCTCCCCACATCGTGAATAAAAACCCGAAAATCTTAATGCCGGTAGGAACGGCTATCGCCATCGTTGTCAGCGCAAAAACCGAGTTTGCGACAGGACCTATGCCTACCGTGAACATATGGTGAACCCATACCATGAATCCGAGAAATCCGATGAGTACGATGGAAAATACCATCGCCGAGTATCCGAATATTCTTTTGCGCGAGAAGGTGCTGATGACTTCCGCGAAGATTCCTAATGCGGGGAGCAGCAATACATACACTTCCGGATGCCCGAAAATCCAAAAGATATGCTGCCATAGCAACGGATTGCCGCCGGAAGCCGGATCATATACATTCCCGTTAAAGAGTGTATCAAACATCAGCAGCACGACACCGACGCCTAGAGCGGTAAATGCATAAATAATCAGGATGGAGGTCACGAATGCGGTCCAAATGAACAAAGGCATACGCATAAAACTCATTCCGGGGGCACGCATATTAATAATGGTAACAACGAAGTTAATAGCCCCCAAAATAGTGCCTATTCCGGAAATTTGCAGGCTGAGCGCATAGTACGACGTCCCGATGCCGAATCCCGGCAGCGCCAGCGGAGCGTACGACGTCCATCCCGAATCCGGGACATGGTCTGTGAACCAGCTTACATTCAGCAAGATCCCTCCGAACAGAAACAGCCAAAACCCCAAGGCATTGACAAAAGGAAAGGCTACGTCCCTGGCACCGATCTGCAGCGGAACAATAAAATTCATAAAACCGAACAAGATCGGAAGCACGGAAAAGAACATCATCGTCGTACCGTGCATCGTCAAGACGGCGTTGTACGTTTCGGGATGCAGAAAACCGCTATCAGGATACATTAACTGCAGTCTCATCAATATGGCTTCTATCCCCGCGAGGAAAAAGAAGAAACCTCCCGCGGCAATGTATAGAATGCCAATTTTTTTATGATCCACAGTTGTTAACCAATCCCATAATGTGCCTTGCTTTACCGGAGATGCTTGGACCATGATCTTTGCCCCTTCCGCGGATACGATTCTTTTTAGTTAGATATTATTTCCTCCCCGGCCATAAACTAAACGCTCGGACAAGCCTATGTTGTTATCCTTATTTGCAGGCTTACTTCGTCACAAATAAAAACAAGTCCCGATTCTCCAAGGGATTTCTTGGAAATCAGGACTTGTTCTCAGCCGATAAATTGGATTTGAAAAAACCAGTCCGAAAATGGACCGGTTATATACTGAAAGAAAAAGTTATCCGTTACTCCCCGCATCATCTTAGGCCGATCATTTAATGTTTCAGTAAGCAGTTGATCGGCGGTTTCTTTCGTAACGCCCGTGGGAGCTGCGGCATCGATCAGCATGCCAATACAGCGGCATCCCATTGCAGGGAGAACTTGAAACTGATATTCAAACTGTTTATGGCTTAACAGCCAACCATGAAAAAACACAATGGTTTGCTTCCCCTCGGGTTTATATCCTCAACATATAAATTTACACCCGACTCCGCCTACTTAAACAATATAATAAAAGTCCCTCCTGCCATAAAAAGCGACATGCTTGCCCAAAACCGAATCCCAAAACGCTCGTCGCCCTCAGCCAGAAGCATGCTAAATAATGCTGTAAAGAGAGGGGCTGTGGCGATAAGCGCGCTCGCATATGGCACAAACAAATACAATACGGCAACAAAAGCTGAGATTTGAGCCAAGCCCGCAAAGAGTGAAGTCATAACCAAATCATAATTTAACGAATTCCAGTGCTTTTTGTACGTCGATAGAGCGCGTCCTTTGGCCATTAGCAATATAAACATGGCCGCCCATCCGCCCAGAATGGAAACGCCTGTCGCAACAACCAAGTCCGGCACTCTTTGCATAGACAAGGCTCGAATCACATCCGAAACTGCAAAGGTAACAGCTACCAAAATTCCTAAAACCATTCCTTTGTTCCAGGTTTCATTCACGGATTGGGCTGCGATACCTTCTTTATTTTGAAATCCGAGGAGCCATATCGCCAATAAAATGATCACAATTCCCATCAATGGCAGGAAAGACGGCCATCTTCCGAAAAAGATAGCCGCAAGCAAAATTGTAAATACAGGTGCTGAATTTTTGATCATACTAGCTCTGGACGGACCCATGAAAAGGATTGCATTGTACAATCCCCATCGCCCTAAAAATATGCTGAAGATTCCCGAACAAAAATACAAGCTCAGCGTAATCCAATCAGGCCATGGCGTTCCTTGGATCCATTTGATCAGTAAGGCGGCAGGTACAAAAAACAAGGCATTCAAGCCTACGGTTAATGCGATGGCATCTAAACCCGAAACGTTCTTGGACGCCTTTCTGCTGTATACATTGGCAAATCCATAGAACATGGCCGTCATTAAAGCGAAACCCACTCCCACCGCTGCATCATCCTTCTCATGAGGATTTTTTAAGAATAAGTCTGAATATGATCCTACTTGCTGCGATTGTGAAACATCATAACCTTGCTAATCAACAGCAGCCATAGAACCATTCCGGTTACAAACACGACCCAAAATAACCAAGGCAGCAGCGGCTCAAACATCGAATATAAAGGACCGTGAGAGGAGAGCAAGATCATGCTCGCCCACAGCATCATGGCAACGGCAAACATAACCGCTTGATCTAAGACGGATAAAGGCTTGAGCATCCATCCGCCAAATCCCAAGCTAGTCGTCAAGGTAGCGAGCGTGGCTACTAAAATAGCCGGGACATATTCCGATCGATGCATATCCAGAATCAATAATTCAGGCACCAACACGAATATCCAAGGCATAATGTATAACAAAACGGACAACCTCATGCCGCGCCAACCGACCGCCATTGCGTTCGTACCCGCTACCGCAGCTGCTGCATAGCTGGATATGGCGACGGGAGGAGTAATGAAAGACAATATGCCGTAATAAAAAATAAACATGTGCGCCGCAATCGGAGTAATGCCGGCGTTAATTAAAGCCGGGGCAATTAAAATAGCCAATGTTACATATACGGGAGTCGAAGGCATCCCCATGCCGAGAATAATGCATGTTACCGCTGTGATCGCAAGTAAAAGGATTACACTCCCCCCTCCCAGCTCCAATAGAATTCTAGAGATATTTACACTCAACCCAGTTATACTCACTGACCCTACGACAAATCCGACCGCCGCGCCAATCACTCCAATATGCAATAAGGAACGACCGGATTGTACCATGACATCGTACAAAGTTCGCAGTCCGATTCGGTGACCTTTTATGAACCAGCTTTGAATAATGATAGCAATAATCGTATACAATCCTGCTCTTGCCGGACTTATGTCCCAACCAAAAAGAAAATAAATCAGTATGACGATCGGAATCGCGAAAACCCAAAATTTCAAGACCGTTTCCTTAAAATCGGGAAGTTCGTCTTTATGTAAACCCGAAAGCCGAAGTCTCCTTGCATCCAAGTCGGCTTGAATAAATAGTGCCATGTAAAATAATAAAGCAGGCATGATCGCCGCAATAATAATATCTGAGTAAGGTCTACCCAGAAATTCCGCTAAAATAAACGCAGTAGTACCCATCACCGGAGGCATAATAAGTCCGCCTGTCGAAGCCACACTCTCTATAGCCGCGGCCATGGTTAAAGGGTACCCTGTTTTTTTCATCAAAGGAATCGTAAAAGTACCCGTCACCGTGACATTCGCAACGGGACTTCCGGATATGCTGCCAAATAAACTAGACATTACAATCGCCGCTTTTGCGGGCCCTCCTCTTAATCCACCTAAAACAGCCAAGGCAAAATTCGTCAACACGTTCCCTGCCCCAATCTTTATTAGAACGTGTCCAAAAACGATGAAGACAAGCACGATGGTTGCAATCATTCGCAGCACGATCCCCAGCATGCCGTTTGGATCTAGAAATACATACACAACTCCCCGATCTATCGGCATCGCTCTGCCGCTGAATAAGGCTGGCATCATATCGGCAGTAAACATATACACCATAAACAGCAATGGAACCAGCATCATAACCCAACCAAAAAGCCTGCGAACCGCTTCCAAAATCAATAGTACGCTCAGTAGTGCAAAAAAAAGTTTGTCTGCGGTCACAATGGATAAGGAATATGTAAACTGCGGGTAAAGGATCACGAGATATAAAGCTAAAGAAATGCTTAGCAACGAAAGTATTTTGTCGTACCAAACAATTTTTTGTTTATCAGACCTTGCATGTGCGGGCACACTTATAAAAGTAACCGCTAACATGATTCCAACGAAAAGAGCTAAGTATTGTTGTTCAAAATAAGGAATTTCAAATATAGATGGGAGCCGGACGATATTAGCCAACCCAAGAATGGTCGCAAGCGCCAGCATCAAGGATTGAACTGCACCCCATGTTTGCGGCAGGTGTCGAAACGTTACTGAGCTCTCATTGACAGCTTGCTCCTTCAAAAGATGCCACTCCTCTCTGCGAAAAGAAGGGGTGAAAAGTATTCACCCCTCTGTTGAAATCAGGATTATTTGGATAACAGCTCCTCTTGTCTCGCATCGTGAGCATCCGTCCATAACCCTTTTTCCTTATAAAAAGAAATGGATCCAGGGTGATAAGGAGCCGTAATTTGAGAAGGATCTTTCGGAACCTGGCCTTCATTGATCCAGTTTCTCATCGCCGGATGAGTCTCCTGCAATTGTGCCACATTGTCCCACCATGCCTGAAGCAAATTGTTGATCGTTTCGTCCGGGACATCCTTACTCCCCAGCAGCATAAAGTAATTCGCGACGAGGTTCGTTTCTCGGTCAAGTGCCGCAGTACCCGGCTTCACAGGAAGCACCGTTGCCCCCGGTAGAATCTCCTGGACAGCTGCAATTGCTTCGGGTGTATTCGCTAAATGTAAGTACCGAACGCCGACTCCCGCATCTAAATCTTGCACGTCCGGACTGGAGGAGGGGAGAGCTACTACATCAATCGCGCCATCCCTAAAAAGCTCAATGGCATCGCTTATGCTTGTTACCGGCACAGAAACAATATCGCTCTCTTTTACTCCTCCTGTTGCGAGAGCGGCTGTGGTAAGCATGTGGCTTGCAATCTGCGACCCAAACCCTGTCGCAACCCGTTTTCCGATCAAGTCTTCCACACTGTCAATATCCGAATTATCTTTAACCAGCAAACCGTTATATATAGGATAAACCCCGGCTGAAACGATACGGATAAAGTCGTTTGGCTCGCTGTAAGTATGCTGCCCTTCATAAGCCCAACGCGTTCCGTGAGAGCTTTCAATCCCTACATGAACCAAACCGTCTTTCATTTCCGGCAGCCATTGGCTTGGTCCGCCGTAAGGAGAAACATGAATTGTCATATTATTATTAGCGGCTACCGAAGCCAATGAAACCCCGATGGTATGAATCATGCTTCCGCTAGGATGAGTTCCCAAATTTAAAGAAACGGGAGCTTCGCTGTCCCCTCCTTGACTTCCGCATGCTCCAACGAAGAGAAATGCAATCATTAGAACAATCAGCAAATAATATTTTGTTTTCAATTTCATGACCTCCTCGTTTATTTTTGCATATCAGCTGTCAAATATGCTTCCGCACCGGCCTCTATTAAATCTTTTCTCAATTCGTTTCTTTCCTCTACGGTTAGCTCCGCCGTAGTCCAACGCGGATATTTTATGACCTGCAATTCGCGTAAAGTCATCACCTCATGGAATGTAATCCGCCCATACTTGGCCAGGTACTTAGACACCGCGGCACGGATTTCATTGATCTTTATTTGCAATTCCAATGCGTCTTCATATCTTTTTTCGACCACTGCATTCCAGACGTCAACGCAAAGCTCCGGGAAAAAGCTGGAAGGAGGATTAATCACACCTGCGATCCCAAGCGGAACACCTGCCGATAAGTATTCAATAGAGCCCGAATAAGACCTCATCTCCGGCAGCAAACGAACATAAGCGAGCATTTGCTCCAATCCTAAAAATGAAAGCTTAATGCCTAATACGGCAGGCAGTTCATCTCTTAAGCTTTTTACCACTTGAGGAGTCATTGGTATGCCGGTATATTGGCGATTATCATATACGACAATCGGCAAGTCAGGGGCTCCTTCGGCCACCTCGCAATAATGTCTTTGTACTTCATACGGTTTATGATCCGAGTAATAATAAGGCGGTACAATCGCTATCGCATCGGCCCCGCAGCTTTTTGCATGTTGGGCTAACTTTTTCCCCGTATAAGAATCGGGGGTCCCCACATGAGCAATCACCGATACCCGGCCATTTACCGTTTCCAAAATCACTTCCAAGGCTTGACGTCTTTGATCGGGACTCATCACGGGCCCTTGACCGGCCGATCCTAGGACAAATAATCCATGAACCTTCGATTCAAGATTAAAAGCAATAAGTCGTTTTAAAGCTTGAACGTCTACTTCTCCGCCTGCATCAAACGGAGTCATTAATGGGATAACAATTCCTTTTGGCAGCGCATTCATCAAAATATCCCTCCCGTTTTTAAAGCGCTTTCATTTTTTTCCTCCTTACCTTGCCTCGGTACGATACAATCCTATTTTCTCCAACACCGCACTATCGGTATAAGAGAATAAAATGCTTTCTTCCTTCGAATCATTGATATGGGAATGCCATGCCCAAGACGGCAGCGCAATGACGTCTCCTTCTTGCCAATTCACTCTTTCATCCTCAATCACCATACTTCCTTGACCCTTAACGGCATAATAAATAACGCTCCCTGTATGCCGATGTGTGCGAGTGACCTGACCCGGATACAGTAATTGAATGCAGCAGCTTAAAGTAGGAAGTGTGGAGCCTCCGGTCACGGGGTTACAATACTCCATCATGATTCCATCAAAAGGATCTTCCCAATTCCTGTCCTTTACTTGAAGCTGCAGTTCTTTATAAACATCCGTCCATTTATAAATAACGGGCAGCGCCGGCTCTGTGAATACAGCCGCTTTCGGTTTTAGGAACGCACTCCCCAATCGTCCTCTAGTATAATCATTCCCTTTTACAACTCGCTGCTGCTTCGCCGCGTCAGGCTCAAATGCGTCAGCCTGCAACGCTCTAACCATCGGGGCATCAAGTCCGTCCAGCCAAATCACCGGTTCGCTCGTTTCATTGCCATGATCGTGCCATGACCAGGAAGGAGTCAGAATTAAATCCCCGGGCTCTACATAAATTCTTTCGCCTTCTACGGTTGTAAACGCCCCGCTGCCTGAAATAATAAACCGAATGGCGGCCATCGTGTGTCGGTGGGAGGAAGCGGTTTCCCCGGGCAGAACCAATTGTACGGATGCGGTTAATGTGGAAGTGGTGCTGGCAGGGTTGTCTGGATTTGAATAGATTATAACTCTCCTCTCCGCCCCAGATCCGGGACGAACGATATCACCCGATTGTTGTAATAATGGCAGCACCTCTTCCCATTTCCATGTTAAGGCTGCCGGTTTCTTTTTCGTAATATTGGGAATCACCTTCCAGAAGGCCCCCAGTCCTGAGTCCGTTAACTTTTGATAAAACCCATCCTCTTCAACCTGAATAGCATCCACGGGAAAACCTCCAATCCGCATCAAAGTCTGGAAAACAATTCAATGGCGTTTTCGCTTAAAATACGCTTTTGCATTTCTTCCGACATAATGCTGCCTTCTACTACCCAGTTCGGCGGATCAAACGTCGCGTGAGGCCAATCTGAAGAATATAAAAATAATTTTTCTGCGCGGCAAAGATTCAATAAATCCTTAAATTCCTTTGAGCTTTTGGGCTTGCTGATCGGCTGGGTAGAAAAACGGAAATGCTCCAATACGTAATCGCTCGGCATTTTCTGTAAATATTTCTCCCCGCTTTCCAGCTTGCGCTCCACCAATTGAATGTCCCCCGGATGGTCTAAATAAAACTCATCCATTCGCAGCATGAAATCAATAACCCACCATAAACCTCCTTCCTGCAGGAGAACCTTTTGATTCGGGTATTTATCAAAGACACCTTGAAAAATCATACTCCCCATATGAGCCTGAGCAAAAGCAGGCCAAGCGATCCCTATTCCCTCTACCCACGTTCTGCTGCCGTTAGCCAATGGTGAACGCTGCGGCCAAAAGCCGGATGCATGCATGACCAACACCAAGTCAAATTCCTTTAATGCCTCAAAAATGGGGTCATGCTTGGAGGTTCCAATTTGCTCGGTTGCCCCGAATTCACCGTAAACACCAACAAAGTTTTTATGTTTCGCCACTCTTCTGATTTCGGCGGCCGCGGCTTCGGGATCTCTTTGGTTAATGATGATATTCCCCTTTAAACGGTCACTCGCGGGAAACACCTCATGAATCAAATAATCGTTGTATGCACTCGCAATCGCTGAAATCACTGGCTCATTAAAGTAAGCAATGGGACGAAGACCTGGATTGATAATGACCGTATCCACCCCAATTTCATCCAAGACGCCTAAAATTTCTTGGGGATTCTTCGCTTTTCCCTGCACCGCAAGCCCGCTGTCCTCGATTGAAATGGCGTATCTGGCATCATAATCGGCGCCGCTGAGCGGGTAACCTTTTACTTTTGTTTTAAATGGCTCCGTCAAAAAATTTTGGATCGAAGCAAATTCGGGCGTAAAATGAAAATCGGTGTCAATGACTCGCATTTCTCTTGCTTTCGGATGAATAGGGTCCGGATGAATCATTTGTGCCGTTTCGGTTTCCAACATGGACATGCACGCTCCTTTTTTGACCTACGCATATAAAAGGATTTCGTCACCTTCGATCTTGATTTCAAACGTCGGCATTCTCCTCTTGGGATTTGCTTCCAGTCTGCCGGTTTCCAGCGACCAGTCCCACAAATGCCAAGGACACCGAACAACTTTTCGGTCCTTGTCAATGATGCCATCACACATCGAGGCTCCTTTGTGAGAACACACATTATTGATCGCAAAAAATTGTCCGTCAACGTTTACGACCGCTATTACGCGTTTCCCGGCCTTTACGGCGACACTGGTTCCTTCAGGAATCTCGTGGATTTTTGCCACGACATATGTTTTCAAACGCAAACACCTCCTTCCCAAGACGGTGCTAAGCGGGTGGATCGATCGTTTAAATCATTTTTTTCTGAATGTTCGGAAAATTTATCGGATACTTCGCGATGGCGTGATGCGGCGACAATTGAACCGGTGAAGAGATAGCGAAGAGAACGAAGATTTGGCGTGAAGCGGAGCGGCAGCCTTTTCTGCATCTTGATTATATGATTTGCAGTTTTCAATAAGAACAGAGCAGCGGAAAAAGTAAAGCGGTCGCTTCCCTGTCGTAAGACGGAGAAACGACCGCTCATATTCGGCGTAATCGAGATTACCCGTTGCCTTTCTTCAGTTCCTTCCTAACGGCCGGAGCCACCTCCGTTGCAAGCAATTCGATAGCGGCCGCCACTCTCGAAAACGGTTGGCCGCCGATATCGATCTGTGCAACGAAACGGTGATGACCGAATCGTTCATGCTGGTACAAAATCTTCTCCACGACCTGCTCCGGGCTGCCCACCGCGAGCCCTTCCTCCGGACGGACAAAGCGTTCAAAATCGACCCGGGACAGGTTGAAATTTCGTCCTCTCTCCCTCGCCAAAGGCCGCCAATAATTCGCGTAATAAGGGTAAAATTCATCTAGCGCCTGTCTCGATGTTCTGGCGATATAGCCGTGGCTGTTAACCGAAATCTTCATTTTCTCCGCCGGATGGCCTGCCTCTCGGTAGGACCGTTTGTACGCATCCACTCTAGGTTGATAGAAGGATGGGTCGCCGCTCAGGAGCGCCATCGCCATCCCCTTGCCCAACGTTCCGGCTCTGACCGCGCTTTCCATGGTGCCTCCGACGCCGATCCAAACCGGGAGCGTTTCTTGTATCGGACGCGGGGCGATTGGGGCGTCGCGCAGGGCGGGACGAAATCGGCCGCTCCAAGTAACGCGCTCGTTCTCCGCAAGCTTAAGCAGCAGTTCAATTTTCTCCTCGAAAAGCTCCTCATAATCGTTAAGATCGTAGCCGAACAGCGGAAACGATTCGACGAAGGCTCCTCGTCCGGCAATGATTTCCGCTCGGCCGCCGGAAATCAGATCTAGCGACGCAAAATCTTCGAAGACGTGCACGGGATCGGAGGTGCTGAGCACCGTCGTCGCGCTCGTCAATCGGATCCGGCGAGTCGCCTGCGCAATGGCCGCGAGTACGACCGGAACCGAGGACGCCGCGAAATCCAAACGATGGTGCTCGCCGAAGCCGAACACATCAAGCCCCGCTTCGTCGGCAAGCTTTGCCGCCGCGATCATTTCCTCCAATCGCTGTCGAGGGCTGATTTTTACGCCCGTCTCGGGATCGGCCAATAATTCGCCGAAGGTATATAGTCCGAATTCAAACTCTACCTTGTCTTCGTTTTTTGTTTCTTCGTTCATTCAAACCTCTCCTCGAAAAGCCGCTCAATGATCTTATTTTGAGTTTGGCTGATTTTCTCCCCCTGCGCCTGCGTATATCCCTTCCTCATAAACAAGAGTATATACCATCCCTGCGTCGGTTAAAATCGCCCGATCAATACGATCCTTAACTAAGGAGACATTATGGCCGCCTTCATCAATTTTGTATAACCCCGGCTCATAGCCGTTGGATGAATAATATACACCGGCTTTGCCTGCATAGAACGAGCTGATCGACTTATCGCTCAGCCTTACTTCCTGCTCATTCGCAATATTGTACCGATACAGCGATCCTAGATTAGAACCAGCACCGTTCGCATTCGCCGAGTAGTAAATCTCTCCATTATAGAACTCGACATGCAGCACCTTTCGTTCCACCAGCGTCTGCTGGTTTCCTCCTTCCGAATCGACGCTTTTCAGGTAGCCTGAGCTTGCATCGATATAATAAATTCGATCATTCACCATCCAGAATTGTTTCGTGGGAGATGTCAGTTTGACCTGCGTCCGATCCGCAAGATTAATTTTGTACACGGCGCTCTCATCCGTAAGATCGCTTTCTTTATATCCTAACGTATATAGATAGCCGTCTCTTACGTATAGCGCCCCGCTGCTGGAATAACCAACTCCCCCGTTCTCGATTGTCCGGTGGACCCCGTAAACAAAACCGGATTCGCCGATCGGTGTCCGCTCCACTGTTTTCGTGTTCAACCGATATAAATTATCGGCCGGACCGCTCATAAACATGAAGTCTGTAAAGTAAATATAATCCCCGTCCTTCGCAAACTCGATGAGGCTCTTGGTTCTCATAACCTCTTGTAAGCTGCCTTGGGCTTGGTCAACTTTGTATAAGGTTTCCGCTCCCATCGTTAAATCCCCATAGTGCAGGTTGATATATAACTCGTTATCTACATACGTCACATCAGCCAACCAACCGTCCATCGGATTCCACTGCTCAATCGCACAGATTTCCCTGGATGAATTGTCTGCAAAATTGAACGCATGAAGCTCAGTGATATGATTTACGACGGAAACATAGTAGAGTTCGTTCCCGATTGCCCTTGCGGTGGCAAATACAGGGCTCCCCGGGATTTGGATTTTAGCTTCCTTTTGTCCCTCAACCTTCCGATATAGTTCTTCCGTTACTCCATTCTCATGATAAATGCTCTTGTAGAAATACATGACGTTTCCGTATTTCGTTAGAGGTGTCACCGTTTTTGTGTAGTCGTTCCGTTTACGGGAATCGGTCAGCTGCGTTTTGATTTTATCCTTGATGTCCAACGTCTGCGGATGCTGTAAATCAACGGATTCATCGCCAATGATAATCAATCCGTCCAGCCAATCGATTTTTTTCTCTAAGGCCATGGCTGCGCTCCTTAAAGGCAAAACAATCCGGCCATTTATTTTTTGCGGCGGCACATCCAAGGTAACTGGCTCATTATTAATTAACATTGTTTTGCTGTTCACCGTAAACTTGATGGTCTTATGTAATGCATTGCTCGTTAAAAGTACATCGTTTGGATGTTGCTGATTCCAGCTCACATCCCACATGCCGTGATTGCGGTCCGATTGGGCTGCAAGATAACCCATTAATCGGATCGGGACCAATACTCGTCCGTTTCTTTGAACCATTTGATATTCCTCATAAACATCGGACTTTTGTCATTTTATGAAGGCTTTCCCCTGAAAATTGTACGGCACGATCACCATTTGATCGAACACTTCATTTAATGGCTTTTTATTCTCTTCTCCACCTGCATAAATAGAAGGAGCTCCAACCACGAAGCATACCCCAAAGAACAATATAAGCAACCATTTTCTCATAACAACGCCCCTCTCTTCCATTTCCAATGCTCCACTTCTAACAAAGATTAGACGAAGCAAGCTCTCTAAAGGTTTCGGGCAAACAGGAAGTACCACGGGCAGAGACCCTCCGGTATTTTGAAATTTATAAATTTTGTAAACCGTTTACATGGACATACATCCAATCATCCTTGGATCATCTTTTATAGAGAGGTTGATGAGACTATGAGAAGAACTCGGAGCGGATACGGAAATTCCGTGCAATTTAGACATCGTATGGAAGGGTTGACTTCGCTGGCGGATGGTCATAGACATGCTTTCGGTAAATTGACCGATGTGTTCATTCCGGAAAACGGAAGTCATCGTCATACTTTCCGGGGAATCACGACCACCGAAGATGGGCATCGCCATTCCTATTCTGGACGAACGGGTCTGAACATTCATTGGAGGCTGCCTCATAACCTTATGCGGCAGCCTCTCCGTTTTCATGAATATCCATAGTCAGTGATTGGGAAGTCCTTTAAACGAATTTGGCGCAAGCGTTATAGAATAGTCTTGGTTGACCACGATCGGGTCGTATACGCGCTGCAGCGAGATGGTATAGCTGTCCTGCTTCGGCGCCGGAATATAAACATCAAGGTAGGATGGATTGCTGCCGTAGCTTTCAGCTCGATCCCAACCGTATATCTTTAATTCCTGACGCAAAGCATCCAATCTTTTCCCAACTTCTTCGTTGTTTGCAAGCTCAGCTTGATATTCGGGAATCAAGAAACTAATGCCCTCCAACATGTTCTGTTCCGGGAATTCCTTTTTGATTTTTAGATGGATATATCCGTCGTGAAAATTCGCTTCCTCAATCACAATGTTCCGATTTTTGAATGAGACCTTTTTAGGAAAGGTATCGTTCTTAGAAAGCTCAAAACTGCCGCTCGGAGCATTTTCTGTTACGAGCACAGTGCCTACATGCAATTGCAGCGTCTTGGCTTCCGTTTCAAAAAAAATAGATAATAAAAACGGAAGCTGCATTTTACCTCCCTCCAGCATAAGGACAGGACCGGATGGATCGTACGTGTACACATTTCCTTTCTCGTCTTTCAGATAGGGCGCAGCTCCATCTTCACTGGGGAAATACAACGTCCAACCCTGTTTACCGAGAATGACCGCGTTCATCGTTGTAGGCTGAATCGTCAGCTTTTCTAGTGTGAGTTGCTCCCAATCAGGGTCTGACGCTGCAATCGGGAGCGCTTGGTTAGGTTCGTACACTTTATTATGAAGCAGCTTCTTTTGATCAATCGGAAGAGCAATCGTTCCCTTCGTTTCGAATTCCGGATGCCTTGTCTCTCTGTTGAATGTCAGTTTTGTCACTTCAAAGATAAGTTCTTTTTCCTTTTCTAAAAACTCCCTCACCTCATGTTCGGACAGATGAAATTTGTAGGAAGCTTGCAGGATTGGCTCTTTGGCTGCATCCGTAGTTTCGGTAATCGAATGATAAGTGGTGGAACCGCCGCCACGTAAATTTTGCGGAACGATTTGAAAATAAATGTTGCTTCGGTTATCCGTCACGTCATATTCGTCAGTCCGAATGAAAGCCTTAAACAATAATTCATCTTCCGTTACATATACATCGCTAATCGTTACCGTAGTCGCGCCGAATTGAGCGGTCTTCGGCTCGATCGGGGTGTACCCGTGGTTCACCGCCACTTGAACTCCATCCCTGTCTCTTAACTGGGTAAGCCAATCCACGGCAATGGAAAAGCCCGGAACCCCTTTCATATATTCAGCAAATACTGGAGACGTAGATACTCCTATATAAAACGCGCCTGTCAGTATGATGATCGCCGCAGAGGACTTCGAAAGGATCGGCAAAATCTTCAGCCTGCGCCGCATGTCCGCTTTCCTTGTAAGCGTAGAAGCGCTTTGTTCCCGCTCCCACATATCGGGGACTTCCTTGGCGAAACGATATAGAGATGACGGGGCAGCCGCTTGCGATAAGGACTTTTGCAGCTCCGCTTTAAACTCAAATTCATTTTTCATACTCGAACCACCTTTGCATTTAATTCTGGAATCGACATTATTTTGCTTAGGCTAGTTCTCGCGCGATACAGTCTTGTTTTCACATTGCCTTCGCTAATATGCAGCAAGGCGGCGATTTCCTCAATCTTCATTTCTTGAAAATAGTAGAGTACGATCACCGTCCGCTGCTGCAGCTCCAACGACATGACGGCACTAATAACTTGGCTTGATTGTTCTTTTTTTAGAACTTCTTCTATAGGAGTGGCTGAAGTGTCATGCACCAAGACGTTATCAATATCTAAACCGTTCGTATACCGGCTTTCTTTTCTCACGAGATCTAACGCTCTGTTTGCAATCACACGGCTGAACCAGCCATGGAAATGACGTATTTCCTTGCCTTCCCTTATCAATTTATAGCTTTCCAGCAGCGCATTTTGCACCGCTTCTTCCGCCAAATGCGAGGAACGGAGAATCGTTAATGCGGTTTGATACGACTTTGCTATCAATGGTTCTACCAGTTCAGCGAAAGCTTCTTTCTTGCCGCTTCTTATTTCTGCTATTAGCCGATACTCGTTGTGAATATCCATGAAGCACCGCCTTTTTTTGTTCACTACTATATAGGCGTCGTGAACCCGCGAAAGGTTACAGATTGTTGCTTATTCATTTCCAAATTCACCTAAAAAGAGTAAATTCCTTCGTTTATCACCCAATTCATCGCTTTACGTTATTCATTTCCCCGAATTATAATGAGTCAACCGTTTACTAAGAAAGGAATCGACAAGTGTCCAATCATCCCGTCTTCCTTCGGTTGCTCGGCGTTTCCCTCCTGTGGGGCATCAACTTCGTGGCGAGCGCCTATTTATTAAGGGACTTTTCCCCTATTTTCCTGTCCTATTCCAGATTAATACTCACTTCTCTTTTCTTACTATCCATTGCTTTGATCAACCGGAAGATGCACCGTCCTACCAAAGAAGAATGGATCATACTGCTGTTTGTCGGATTATTCGGCACGCTCTTCAACCAATTTTTTTATTTTATCGGCCTTCAACATTCAACCGCGGGAAATGCGTCCATGATCTTAGCTCTTTCGCCCATTGCTACTACTTTTCTAGCTCGTGCCTTTCTTGGCGAAGCCGTTACGTTACATAAATTGATCGGGGCCGGACTTGCGCTGACAGGAGTCGTATTTATCGTACTGTTCGGGGGAGCAACGTTGGGGGTCTCTAAAGGGGATCTTCTTCTGCTTGTGGCCATGCTGGCCTTATCCGCCAGCCTATTATTCATTCGCAAACTGTCCGGGTCGATGCCTTCTTACGACATTACCATACTGGCTACGGTGATCGGGACCGTATTGATGACTCCTGCTGCAGTATGGGAAGCAAGCCAAGGACATATGCACGTCAGCCAGCATGCCTCGATGTGGTTCATCCTAACCCTTGTAGCCATATTCGGACAAGGTTTGGCGAGTTTTTGGTGGAATCAAGGCATCTCCGTAGTCGGAGCCTCCGCCAGCTCGATGTTTATGAATATCCCCCCTTTTGTCGCGATCGTGGCCGCCTACCTTGTATTAGGCGATCCCATTCGAGCCGCACAAATCATCGGAGGGATTCTGATCTTCACCGGCGTCTTTATTTCAAGTCGACCAAAAAGGAACCAGGATCCGAAACCGCTTGCAGGTCAATTATAATACGAAAAAGACCTGAGCTTTATTGCTCAGGCCCGTTTTTCTCTTGGGAAACAGCTACAGCTTAAACAGCCGCTTCGCGTTGCCGCCCAGTATTTGTTTCTTCTCCTCTAGCGACAAGAAAGGCAAGTCATATATCGTGCTCGGCAAATCAAAATCCCAATGCGGGTAATCCGATGAATACAGCAGCTGTGTCGGGGCATTGATCATTTTAAAAGTGGTTTTCAGCACATCCAGGTCGTCAGGAATCTCCATCGGCTGAGATGTGTAATAAAATTCTCGCATATATTCGCTTGGCTTCTTCTGAAGCATCGGCGCTTCCGAAGGCCGCATCTTGTATTCATGGTCAAGACGCTGCATCAGAAACGGAACCCACGCCAAGCCGCTTTCGATCCAGATCACCTTCAGTCCCGGGAAACGCTCAGGCATACCGTTAATGATCCAGTTCGTGAGATGAATGATGTTGAAAAAGGTGAACCCCAGCGCGTGAACGGAAATAAATTTGTTTAATTGCTCGAACATCCTCTCTCCCTGCCATATGTAGCCTGCATGAAACCCGAGCGGCAGGTCCCGCTCCTCCAGCGCTCTATATACCTTCATATACACGTTGTCGTGGACCGGACGATAACGGACGCTCGTGACCATAAAGCCTACGACCCCCGGTTTGTCGGCGAATCGTTCAATCATTTCCAAGCTGGCGGCCGGATCGTTAAAGGGCAGGTACAGCATCGTCTTCACGGAAGGGTCGACCGCCAGCACCTTCTCGATCAGCCATTGGTTGTAAGCCTTGGCCAACTCTACTTCAACTTCCACCTGTGGATGAACCCCTAGATTCAACATTGGCGTAGGAAATAAGACTTGATAATCAATTCCGATCGCTTCCATGACCCGTTTTACAATCACCAGATCACGCGGCACTTCTGTCGTCTCTACCTTCTCCTTGGTACGCAGCTGGTAGCGGGAAATACGTCCGCTGACATGTTGGTTGCCGAGCGGCGTCGGCATGAGCCCGCCTCTTCCGCCGATGCTCTCGGCCATTCTCTTAATGACCGGATTTTCAATATACTCTATGATTTCATGAATGACGTCTGTTTCGTGATGATGTGCATCGACGTCTACAATGAGGAAGTCATCGTAGTTTCGCTCTTTGGCTTGACGTGCGGCATTTTTTAGCAGACTGCGCGTATCGAACTGCTGGGGCTGCTCGTTATCATAGAACGACATAAAGCTCATCCCCCCGTTCTACGACTTCATAGCTTTTTAGGCGAAATCGTTTATCTCCAACACATTCTCCCGTATCCAAATTGTATTCATAGCCGTGCCAAGGACATACAATATGCATAATTTCTTTAGAGAAGGTTTCTCCCAGGACGCTTTTGTCTTCTGCAACAATCGGTTCCACTTTGCCAATGATCATCCCCTCGCAAATCGGGCCGCCTTGGTGATTGCAAATGTTTTTGTAAGCTACATATGTACCGTTTCTTCGAAAAACACCGATCTCTATTTCTCCAGCTTGGACAATCTTTTTGCTGCCGTCCTGTTCGAATTCCACTTTTGTGCCAGCCAATAGCTCTACCATGAGTAAGGCTCCCTCCGTCCGTAATGAAATTGTAATAAGGACCCCAACGAGCATGACGTTGGTTAACAGCCTAACATCATGCTCGTTGGAATCTTCTTTTTATTTTTTAAAGGAATTGAGGTAATCTTTGTTAGCGGCAATCCCCTCTAGCGCCTTCCTTACATTTTCCTCTATGGTTTCACCGTCCAGATGTTTCGGGTTATCGCCTAATTTCGAATATTCTTCAATAAACGGCGGGGTTTCTACCGCCTTCTTGAAACTTTCTCTGACCTTCTCCAAGATCGCAGGATCCGTACCTGGGCTCGTAGCCACAATCCGATCAAAGGCTAGAATTGGGAGCAATTCGGGGTATCCGATCTCCGCCAAGCTTGGAACATCCGGGAAATTCGGCAAACGCTCCGCCGTTGCTGTGTAAATGGGTACGACATCACCGTCTTGAACATACGGCAGCACGGTAATGTCCGGAGCTGTCGTCCAATCCGCATCTCCGCGAACGACCGCCAAAATCGCCTCGCTTGCGCCTCCGTGGGTAATCGGTTCGATCGTAAACCCTAGCTCCTTGCCTGTCAAAAGCTGGCCAATCGTCTGACTCGAGGACAGTCCGGTAACGCCGCCTTTAACGACCCCTTTCTGAATAAGCTCCTCCAAGTTTGTAATACCAGAGTTTTTGGAAACGATTCCCACCTGCACGGAAGCGCTAACACGACCCACCCATCCGAATTCATTCATGTCATAATCGACTTCACTTAAAACCTGGTTTGCGATTACACCCGGAAACAAAATCAGCGTGTGCCCGTCAGGCTTCGCTTTCAGAAATTCAAAGATACCATTGTTATACTCGGCGCCCGGAATATTTTCCACGATAACACTAACTCCGATTTGTTCTTCCCAATATTTAGCGAGCAGTCTTGCCGACGCATCCATTCCTCCGCCGGGTGAAACAGGGACAATGAATGTAATGTCCTTCGTCGGCCATTTCACCTCTTCCGCTGACGGCGGCGACTGAGCCGGTGTCGGATCGGAAGTGCCGGAAGACGTCGTGGAGCTCCCGCCGCAAGCGGAAACGATCAGCAGAAAAGCGATGACAAGTGCAGCACTTACCCATTTCGTTACATGCGACCTTGTATTCACATTTTTACCCCTTTCTTTAAAAAGCGTTGTCATATCCAGCTTTTTCGGTAATGATATCCACCAGCACAGGAACCTGCTGCGACTCGATGATAGAAATCGCTTCTTCCAAAGCCGGTCTTACATCCTTCAGGCTTTCAATCGGACCGATCCCATGAACGCCCATCGATTTGGCCAAATAGACGAAGTCAATGTGCGGATTGGCGATTTCGGTGCCGATGCCCGCGTTCGAAATCTTGCGGCCGCGATGCTTCGCCACGTTCGTTTGGTGCTCTTCGGAATTGTAATACGTACGGTTGTTGTTCATGATGATGAGCGCCGGCAGCTTGTGGTGCGATAATGTCCACAGTCCTCCAGGGGTATACATGAGATCCCCGTCAGATTGAATATCGATAACGAGCTTGCCGCTCTCTCTGTGAGCAAGGGCCGCACCGATCGATGCGCCGATGCCGTATCCAAGACCTGCGCCGCCGCTTGGTCCAAGGTATTGATACGGATGAACCATATCAAAGAGCCGATCGGTCCATCCTCGCAAATTGCCGTTGGCCAGGACAAACTCCTTCCCGCGAATCACTTCCCAAATTTCCGCCGCCAGCGAAGAGAGCGCAATCGTGTCGTTATCCGCCTCCTTCTGTGCTGCCGCCCGCGCCTGATCACGTAAGCTCGCATGCCGTTCGGCGATTTGACTGCGGCGGGCTTCCGCCTCGGCGGTCGGTTGGCCTAACGCTTGTTGGAGTTGGCCCAGGAACATCTTCGAATCGGCAAGCACGCTGTCAGTTACCGGACACAAGCGTTGGAAATCGGTGCTCCAGGAGCGAACCCCGTAATCCTGCAGCCCGATCGAATAAAGCCGGGCACCCGGCTTCAATAATGAAACCGGAGTGAAATTGTCGTTACGATCGACTCGGGTCACGGAGCCGAATAAATCGCGCATATCGAGCGTAATGACGACATCCGCCTGACGGATGGCATTCTTCCTGTCCATCGTGATGTTCATCGGATGATTCGTCGGAAGGTTCAGCCTGCCTCCATGGTCTACGACCGGGATGCCCCATTGCTCCGCGAGCGCCGACAACAGGCGAAAGCCCTCGGCGGAACGTCCGGAATGATCCGTTATCATGAGAGGAAATTCCGCTTTACGTACGTCATCCGCGATCTGGGCAACAAGCGACGGGTCGGCCGCCGGCGAGCTTCCGGGTTTGTATAATGCAGGATCCGGAGGGCTTACGAGCGTGGGATCGGCCTTCAACAGCTCATCGGGAATCGGATCCTCCTGCAAAGCAACGTCGAAGCATACATAAACAGGCCCCGCAGGCTCCGTGACGGCAAGCCGATACGCTCGGTAAAGCGAGTCGGAGACGCTGCGAATGGAGGACGGCTGGTCGTCGAATTTCACATAATCCCGAATTTGGTTTCCCTGCACGAGCGCCGTATGAATCCAATCGATCCAAGGACGGCGCTTCTCTACGTCTGCCGGACCGGAACCGCCCAGAAGGAGCATCGGAACCCGATCGCACCAAGCGTTAAATATAGCCATGCTTGCATGCTGGAGACCGACCGTATTATGCAGGGCGGCTGCCATCATTTTGCCTGTCGCTTTGGCATATCCATGTGCGATCGCAACCGAAATTTCTTCATGCGTACATTCAATCAGCTCAGGCATCGGAAGATGGGTCTCATAATTCACGAATGAATCGTGCAGTCCCCGGAAGGAGGCTCCCGGATTCAAAGCTACAAAAGGAATGTTAAGTGCGGCAATTTGTTCAGCGATGACATCTGAGCCGTATTTCATTTCCCTACCACCCGTTTCTCATTTTTTAATGTTTTATTGGATCAAACCGATATTCGTCAGCACTTCTTTGTACAACTGAAAATCCTCGGCGATAATTTGCTCGAACTCATCAGGACCTGCATAAGCGACGATTGCATCCAGCTTTTCAAGTTCCGCCACTACTGCGGGATCTTCAATGGTCTTCTTGAAAGCTTCATGGAGAATCTCCAATTCAGCGTCCGGCAAATCCTTCGGCGCTACGATCCCGGTGAACAGATCGAATTGCACGCTCGGCGCTTTATCCATAAACAAAGGAATATCTTTCAATTGCTCAATTCGCTGCGTCCCTGTGCTTGCCAAAATTTTCACGTCACCGGATTCGATTTGCGATTTGAAGCTTGCTAACTTCGTGATTGCACCCTGCACGTGCCCGCCCAGTATTGCGTTCGCCATCTGCGCTCCGCTTTCGAACGCTACGACCTTCGTTTCCAGTCCCAATGCGCTGCTGAATGCTTCCATAGCTACGTGAGGCGTACTGCCAGCTCCAGGCGCTCCGTAAGTAAATTTCCCCGGATTTTCCTCTACGTAAGCGATCCATTCATCAAGCGTGTTCCAAGGCGCATCCTTGTGAACGACAAATGCGAGCGGTTCCAGGATGACTCTGATGATCGGCCGGAAGCTGTCATAGGAGTAAGGCGTATTTCCGTAGTGCGGCTGAACCGAAATTGAGGTGTTGGAGGTTTGCCCGATGGTGTACCCGTCCGGCTTCGCATTGGCTACTTCGGTCATCCCGATCGTTGCCGCGCCGCCAGGCTTGTTGACAACCACTACCGACTGGCCATTCGGCAAATATTTGGACACACTGTTAGCCAGCGTCCGCGCCACCAAGTCCGCACCTCCTCCGGGACCTAAAGGAATGATCAATTCGATCGTCTTCGTCGGAAAGTCCGTCTTAGGCTCCTCCGCCTGCTGGGCTGCTTCCGCAGGCTGCTCCGATGGGGTCGAAGCTGCCGGTGCGGGCGCCGGAGCCGGTTCCTGTGCAGGCGTCGTCTGAGCGGAATTCGAGCACCCGGACCCAATGACTACGACCAGCATCAGCAGTGCAAGGACAATGCTCTTCATTTGGTTATGCCTCCCCTTACGTTTTATATTTCAGCATCGCGGGACACGTGTGCTTTCTTCCTGATCCCGCTAAGTATACTGATCAGCAAAATAACAAAGCCGAGACCTAGAAGCGATGCGGATAGGGGACGGGTGAAGAAGATGGCCAATCCGTTCTCAGCAATCGCCATCGACTGAAGCAGGGACGACTCGATCTGCGCTCCCAGAATAAACGTCAGCACCATTGCCGCAAGTGAAATGTCCAATTTTTTCATCGCATAGCCAATCATCCCGAAGACAAGCGTCAGCCCCACGTCCCATAAGCTGTTGTTGATGCTATAGGCCCCCAGGATGCAAAGTATCAACACGATGGGAAACAGCAGCTGATATGGAATTAAAGCAATCTTCGCCCACACTTTGGCAAGCGGCAAATTAAAAATTAACAAAATCACGTTGCCGATAAACATGCTGGCGATGACGCCCCAAACAAAATCGGGATTTTTCTCAAACAGAGCCGGGCCAGGCGTCAATCCGTGCATAATAAATGCGCCTAAAATAATGGCAACGGTTGGAGATGTCGGAATTCCCAAGCTGAACAACGGGATCAGCGAACCGCCGCTGTACGCATTGTTTGCTGTTTCCGGTCCCGCGACCCCTTCGATCGCCCCTTTACCGAAACGGGACGGGTCTTTCGCCAGCTTCTTTTCGATGGAATAAGAGGTAATGGTCGTTATCACCGCATTGACGCCGGGAATGATTCCAAGGATCAGCCCGATACCCGTCCCTCGGCCGATCGATTTTATAATGGGAAGCCATTCCTCCCGTCGGGGCAGCAGCCCTTCCACCTTCGCGGGCTTATCCATGCCAAGCTGTTTTTCGGCGTTGATGAAAATTTCGGAGATCCCGAACAACCCCACTGCGACAACGACAAAGTCCAGCCCCTCAAGCAGGTGGGCCTGCCCGAATGTAAAGCGGACGGCGCCCGACATCGGATCCATACCGATCAACGACAACACCAGTCCCAGAAATATGGCGAGCAAGCCTCGGACTAACGAGCTGCCCATCAAAGCAACAACCAACAGCAAGCTGAGTATCAGTAAGGCGAAAAATTCAGGCGGACCGAATTGCAGCGCAAATTTAGCCAGCAAGGGACCGATAAACGCCAGGGCGATAATGGAAACTACACCGCCGATGAAAGAGCCGATGGCCGCAACCCCTAGAGCCGTGCCCGCCCGCCCTTGCTTCGTTAATTGGTGTCCGTCAATACACGTCACGACCGAAGCGGCTTCCCCCGGTGTGTTGATTAACACCGACGTGATCGTTCCGCCGTACATGGAACCATAGAAGATGCCCGCAAGCATAATAATCGCGGCCATCGGATCCATCCCGTACGTGATGGGAACAAGCAGCGCCGTGCCGGCCACCGGCCCGAGCCCCGGCAGAACGCCGACAAGCATTCCTATAGATACCCCAATAAAGCAATAGAGAAGGTTCCACCATGTAAGCGCATTCTCAAATCCTTGAAACAGCAGTATCAGCGACTCCATTTTTTCACCTTCTTACCATCCTAGTCCGTTTACCGGCAAGTCGACGCTTAATACGACGGCGAACAGCCAAAATAATATGATGGATACGCTGAGCGAAATGCCAACGCTTGAATACCATTTATAATACCGAGACAGCAGTAAGAACAAGAAAAGCGTGCTTGACAGTACAAACCCCAAAAATTGCACAGTAACTATAAATACGATCAGGCAGCCGACGATCAACAACACATTTTTGAATTCCTTCCCCGTCGGCATCTCTTCTTTGGGCGCTTTATAACCCTTCCATGATTCAACAATGTAGAGCAGCGAAAGGATCAACAAAGCGATCGTCAGCCATATCGGGAAAAAACCGGGTCCAGGTCCTGGGCCTAACCTGTTTTCATACGAATAATCAAATGATTGAACCAGAAACACAATGGAAAACAATGCAATGACGATTCCTGCCCAAACCCCCGCATACATCCGAATGACGCTCACCACCCAACGATTATGATTTCAACCGAAACAGTTGAAGCGCCGTTTCGCCTAGAATGTTGCGTTTGCCCTGCTCCGACACAAACGGCAAATCGTAAATGGTTCTAGGCAGATCGAAATCCCAATGCGGCCAATCCGACGAATACAGCAGCTGATTTTCGGCATTGATCATATTGAAGGTAGCTTTCAGCATCTCGTGGTTGTTGATTTGCTCCATCGGCTGGGAAGTGTAGTAAAACTCACGCATGTAATCGCTGGGCAGCTTCGTAAGTGCAGGCGCCTCGGACGTTCTCATCATGTATTCGTTGTCCAGCCGCTGCATCAGGAATGGAATCCATGCTAAGCCGCTTTCAATCCACATGACTTTCAGCTTCGGGAAGCGTTCCGGAATGCCGTTGATGACAAAGTTGGTCATATGGATCATGTTGTAAAACGGAAACCCGAGCGCGTGGACGGAAATAAATTTGTTTAACTGTTCCATCGATCTGTCCCCGTGCCAGTTATAAGCAGCGTGGAATCCTAATGGAAGCCCCGTCTCTTCAATCGCTGCGTATACTTTCATATAGTGATTATGGTGCACCGGCTTATAGCGGACGCTTGTAATCATGAAGCCGACTACACCCTTCTTGTGACCGAACTCTTCAATCATCTTCACGCTTGCTTCCGGATCGTTGAACGGCAGATACACCAACGTTTTGATTCGATCCTCTACCGAAAGAATATTTTCCGTAATCCAACGTGTATACGCTCTCCCCAAGGCAACTTCCATCTCTACTGCCGGATGCAGACCTAAATTTAGCAGCGGGGTTGGAAAAAGGACGGTATAGTCGATCCCCATCATGTCCATGGAACGCCTCATGAGCGAGACTTCTCGAGGCATGCCTTCATCCTCTTTCTCAAGCTTTCGATCATGGTAACGGGTAATCCGCCCGCTCATATCTTGACTCTGCAGTTGGCTTGGCACCATGCTGTGCATACCGCCGCTGAACGCTTTATTGATCCCCGCTTCAGCGGCGTAACGAATGACCGGATCCTCAATATACTTGACGATGTCTCCCCACGATTCCGTCTCATAGTGGTGAGCGTCTACATCCACAATGGTATAATCCGTTAAATTTCTGTCTTTCGCCTGCTGTTTCGCATTGGCCAAATGCTGCCTCGTATCATGAACGTTCGTCTTGACCGGGTCATTGATCACCATCGTTCATCCCTCCGCGCATGTTATCTCGATTTTCTCGACGATCGCCACATCCCGAGTTCAAACAGCTCAAGGCCGGCATAGTCCAGCATCTCGCACACGGTCATGACGACATCTGTCGCTGTAACTTCATTCTCTGTGAAAGGCGGGAATCGTTGTTCTTGTTCAAGCTTGCCGACGTACAGCTTCACGGAAACCGTCAGCAGCTGCTGCAGCAGCTGATCCGGAATTGTACCGCCGGAATCATACGTTTCCTTTAAAGCCTCTGTCAGCTGCAGCAACTGTTGTTCAGCAGCCGATATAGAGCTTGGGACGTTAGCAGATGACATAAACTTCCCCCTCTCGTTGTTCAATGCGATATTTGTTCAACTTATATATCCGGTTTCCCGCCGCTTCACCGGTCTTCATGTCAAACTCCCAGCCATGCCAAGGACACACGAGATGAATTTCCTCATCAGAGAATCGTTCCCCTAGACACTGCTTATCGGCGGCAAGGACAACCTCCACCTTCCCTAAGATTTTCCCCTCGCACACAGGGCCTCCTTGATGCACGCACATGTTCTCGAATGCATAAAATGCTCCATTCTTATAAATAATGCCTATTTCTTGGCCGTCCGCCTGTATAAACCTGCGTCCCCCATCCTGGAAGTCTTCCTTCCTGCCAACAAACCATTCTGCCATTCGCCTTCCCCCTTCCTTATGGTAAAAACCGTTGTTTCCACTTCTCTAAAGCAGCAATATTGATAATATGTTTGGGTTCTCCGCCTTGAAGGGCTGTCAGGCACTCTTCTGCGGCCGTCGCAATCAGCATTCTGCGGCCGTCTTCCGTAATGGACAATCCATGTGGAGTGACGACGACGTTTTCCAATTTTAGCAGCGGATTCGTTGGAACCGGCGGTTCTTCCTCGAAGACGTCCAATCCGGCACCTGCGATTTTCTTTGATACCAAATATTCGTAGAGCTCTTTCTCATCAATCACGCCTCCCCTGGCAGTATTGATGACAATCGCGTTAGGCTTCAGCAGCGCAAACTTATCTGCATCCATCATATGATACGTTTCCTTATTTAGGATAAGATGGAAGGTGATAATGTCTGATCTGGCTAATAGTTCGTTTAGCTCCGCCGGAATGGCTCCATTCGCTGTGATGTCCTCATGGTCAATATAAGGATCATAAGCCAAAAGCTCGACATCCCAACCCTGCAGCCGGCGTGTTACCGCCTTACCGATTCTTCCAAATCCTATAATTCCGATGGTTTTTCCCTTTAACATAACGGGAAGATCGTAGAAATCCCTCCATTTCCCCAATCTAGTTCGCTGGTCCAGCTTTACAATCTTTTTCATAACGGCCAGCATCAGTGCGATCGTGCCTTCCGCAATCGATAAGTAATTACCCGGGGCGTTCGTCACGAGAATGCCTAAGCTGGAGGCTGTTTCGACGTCAATGTTATCCACTCCGATGCTCGATTTGGAAATCACCTTTAAGTGAGGCGAGTTTCGGATCAGAACACCTGGCACTTTGTCTCTGCCTCCGACGATCAAACCGTCGCATTGACCGAACCATCGAATCAGTTCGTCCTCTCTGTAGCTGTAATCTTGATAATCCTCCCATGGCTTCCCAAAAATCAATTCGCAATTCGATTGTGCGAGAGTATCATACGACGCAGGGTATTTGCTCTCCGGCGTTAAAATACCGACTTTCCATCTCTTCATCTTTGCGATCCCTTCCTTGTGGTAGCGCTTTCAAGGAAATCTTTAGTTCATTTTAATCTAGATGTCCTGTATAATTAAATTCAAAAAATCGATGTAAACTTATAAAAAATAGATACCAAGACATACATGCCACAATCGATGAGGATGAGGGTTTTTATGGATTTTCATCAATTAGAGGCTTTTTATGTAATCGCTAGGGAGAAAAGCTTTAGCAGGGCGGCTGAACTGCTGCATCTCTCGCAATCGGCCATCAGCACGAGAATCTCCAATCTGGAATCGCAATTAAATGTAAGTTTATTTATTCGCAACGGGCGACTATTAAAGTTATCGAAATACGGAGAAGCGTTCGAGCCTTACGTGCATCAAATTTTGAACCTTTCCAAAGACGCCCAAAACCGCTTGGAACAAATCAAGAAAACCGAAAGCTCTCGAATCGAAATCGGCACCATGAGCAGCATCGCGACGTATTTCCTTCCGAATCTGCTGCAGCCGTTTCAAATCGCCATGCCGGACGTTCAAATCTCCATCGAGACGGTTCGTTCAGAAAAGATTTTAGAAAATCTTGAAAGCGGTTTAATTCAAATTGGCATCGTTAATTTCGATGTGGACGACCATCGATTTGTGAAAATCCCTTTGATGCAGCACCGCATAATCGTCGTTACTACCCCTGAACACCCTGTATACCAAAGGCTGCGGGAAGAGCCGGAGTTCCAGTTGGAGTGGGCCAGAGAAACTCCTATAATCAACTTCAAGAACGATTCTCCCTACTATCGTTCTTTCATGGATCTCCTGCATAAGAACAATATCGGACCGAAGCAATTAATCACCGTCAATAACCAGGAAGCTATTAAACGGATGGCCAAGCAGCAGGTGGGCGTCGCCTTCCTGCCGGAAATTGCCGTTCAGCAGGAATTGAGCCAAGGCACTCTCGTCGAAATCCCAATCGGACATCCGGAACTGTTTACGATCTCTTCCTACCTCGTCTATCTGCATACCGAATACGTCAGTCCCGTCATCCCGATGTTTATCTCCGTCGTTCAGAACTACTTGAAACAGAAGATAACAGGCAATACTTGATGATGACATGAATGAGGTACGCATCCATAGAAAAAGGGCGGGAAGCATCCCGCCCTGTTCCGGTTAGTTCACTTTAAATTGTCCAATCAAGCCCTGCAGCTCTTGAGCCATCCTGCTCAGTTCATCGGCGGCATGGCTGATTTCTTCCATGGATGAAATCTGCTCCTGCGAAGACGCAGAGACCGTCTGTGCAAGCGACGCGGATTCCATTGAAAATTTAGCCGTTTCATCAAAGGACGCCGCAACTTCTTCGGTGCTCGCCGACATTTGTTCGGAGGCTGCGGACACTTCCTCTACTTGCTGCACCACATCTCTCGTGGCATTATAGATTCTCTGGAACGCTTCCCCTGCATCATTGACCACAATAATTCCGGCTTCCGCTTCTTTTGTGTTGATTTTCATCGCGTCTACCGCTTCAATCGTATCTTTCTGAATCTCATTTACCAGATCGGAAATTTTTTGCGCGGAGCCCGTAGATTGCTCAGCCAATTTCCGGACCTCCTGGGCTACTACGGCAAAGCCGCGCCCTTGATCCCCCGCGCGTGCGGCTTCGATCGCGGCGTTAAGTGCCAACAGATTCGTTTGAGCGGCAATATCGGAAATGACTCGAATGATTTCACCGATTTCCTTCGAATGGGAATCAAGGCGATTGATCGCATCCCCGCACTGCTTCACGGAATGAATAATGCTTTCCATTTGCGCCGAAAGATTTTTGATTGTGACGTTGCCTTGCTCCGCTTCTTCCGCAGCATTGCTCGCCGCTTCCGACATAATTCCGGACGATTCCGCTACACGCTGAATGCCTGTTGCCATTTCTTCCATCGCTTTCGCACTTTCTGCGGTCGCTGTAGCTTGAGCATTGGAACCGTCGGCAACCTTTTGAATCGCGCCGGAAATTTGCTTAGAAGCCTCCGATGTTTGTACGGAGCTTGCCGTCAGTTGCTCGGAGGTCGCGGCAACCTGTTCCGAGCTCTGCGCCACTTGAGAAATTAAGCTTCTGAAGTTATCGGTCATGGCGTTAAAATCTTGTGCCAATCTGCCGATTTCATTTTTAGAGCGAATATCAAGCTTCTGATTCAAATCGCCTTGTGCCAGCTTATTCATAGCTGCGCCGATTTTGATAATGCCTCCGGAAAGTTTGCCGCCAAACCACCATGCCAAAATGACTCCCGCTGCGAGGATCAATAGGCCAATAAGAAGGGTTTGTTTAAGCATGCTGTTGATGGGTTCGACTAATTCGGCCCGGGGAGCGGTGATCACCAAATTCCAGCTTGTTCCGGTGATTTTCTCCACCCCGGAAAAGAACGTGTCCCCGTTCGTTTCGAAGTATCCGGTGTAAGGCTCCGTCAAATCAAGCATAGCTTGTATCTCGGATCTTTGTGCATCGTCGGCTGCTGTGTCCAACATGTTTTCTTTCAGAACCTTGCTTGAGTCGGGATGCGCAAGTATGTCCCCATTATCATTGACAAGGTAGGCATAACCGGTTTTGGCGAACGTAATGTCTGAAACAATGCTGGCGATTTGATCGCTTGAGATGGCTCCAGTCACTACGCCGAGGATATTTCCGGACGCGTCGTAGTAAGGTGTAGCCACGTTCATAATGATGCTGCCGTCCGCTTGGGATACGATCGGTTCGCTGATTACCGTCGCTCCTTTTGCCGCTTCTTGGAAATACGGCCGAGTTGGGATCTCGACCGTATTTCCAAGTCCGTCCTTCGAAACGACCTGTCCATTCCCGTCCAATCCGACGATGCTGAATCTTAGAAAATCCGAATTTCTTGCGAGAAATCCTTGAAACACAGCTGCTTTCTCTTCGAGAGATTCATTATTTACAAATGCAGGCAGTCCGGCAAGCCCGCTCAATTCACTCATGACGCGATCACGCCACTCAACGATCCCTACCGTATTCAAGTGAAGCGTGATGCCGGCTTCTTTTTCAATTTCATTCTCCAGTATCTTGGATGATGTGATATACATAAATCCGCTTACGATTGCCAGCGTTAAAATAAGAACTGCTAAAACCGAAAGCATGAGAAGCGTTTTAAAGCTTTGAAGCTCAATTCGTTTCACTTTGATTTTCATTTTTCCCCCGCCAATTTTTGGTTTTCCTTTTGTTATAGCAAACCAGGTTGAAGCTTGCAATTTTGGTTTTCTTTTCCGCGGTTCAATTTTCGAAATTATCATAAAAAAGAAAAAGCCGAGCAATTCAGCAGAAAATGCCTGAATCAACTCGGCTTGCTGTTAAAAATTAAAGAATTATTTCTTGAAGGACTTAATATATTCCATTTCAGGTGCAATTAAATCAATATTTGCTTTTACCAGAGCGGCCGTATCTTCGCCGTTCAGATAATCCGGTTTATCATTCAATTTCTTCAAATCTTCTGCAAAGCGGGGGTCGTTAACCGCCTTCTCAAACGAATCACGAAGCGCTTTCAAAACTGGTTCCGGTGTTTCTGGATTTGTTGCCACGATACGATGGAAGCCCATTAAACTATCCGCTTCAGGATACCCTAATTCGTTAAGCGTAGGTGTATCTGGAAGATCCGGGAAGCGTTCTTCTCCACCGCCGATAAATAACGGAACGACCTCGCCGTTCTGGATGTGATTAACCAATGTTACTTCTGTTGCTACAGTCCAATCCGTATCTCCGCGTACTGTCGACAACACGGACTCCGCCGTTCCTTTATGCGTAACAGGGGAGACATTAATGCCGATTTCCTTTGCCATCAATAATTGTGCTACTGTCTGGCTGGAGGATATGCCCGTAACTCCCGCAACCGTATCGCCCAGCTTCTGAATGTCCTCAATCGTTTTTAATCCGGATTTATTAGATGCAACCGTTATGAGGCGATTGGAGCTGACTCGGCCGATCCACCCGAATTCATTAAGATCGTACGGAATGGAATCATCAAGCAGCTGATTGATAATAACCCCAGGAAGCATAATCACTTGATGTCCATCCGCCTCAGCTTTCAGCATCGCAAAGATAGCATTGTTGTATTCGGCGCCGGTGATGTTTTCTACAATCATTTTTCCGCCTAAATGCTCTTCCCAATATTTCACCAACAATCTCGCAGTTGCGTCCATTCCGCCGCCTGGAGATACAGGAACGATAAAGGTTACATCTTTTGTCGGGAAATCAATTGCTTCGGGTTCAGGCGCAGCTGTCTCCTGGGGAGCTGCCGCTTGTCCCCCTTCGGACGCTCCGGAACTTGCTGCAGGTTGTTCCGCTCCACCGCCGCAGCCAATGATCAAGCTCATTAATGTAAAAACAAGAAGAAATGCAAAAATTGTCGTTTTTTTGATGTGCATAGTATATACCCCTCTCCTGATATGCGTGAAAGCGTTGTCAAAAAATAGATGAAATTAAGCCTGAACATCTTCGGTAAACCCACTTTCCGGGTGGTAAACCCCGGGTCCATTTTATTCTAAAGGTTTATCCGCAAATCACCCGCCTTGATTCTCATGAACCAAGAACCCCCCAATATCCATTTTGTACTTCTTCTGGTTGCTCCTTTCTTTTGTAAGCGCTCTTAACTAATTATAACACTACATCTATTATTCAGAAAACCATGTTGGATAATTTTTTTGCATTTTCATGCAAAAAACCAACGACCGATATCGTTGGTTTTAGTCTGTAGACAAACACCATGAATAGCATAGCCGCTTTCCTATACCCTGCCACTTCTCGATGAATAGTCACATTTTTTGGGCTTATTCCCGGCAATTCTGGCGTTTTCGGTCATATAAGCCCAAATTTTGTGACTATCAACGCTGAAGTTGCGCGAACCCTCGGTTCATTGTAACCTGGTTTTCCCCTTTAACGGACAACGAGTCAAGGGGCAGTCGGTTTGTCTACAATCTAAAACCAACGACCGATATCGTTGGTTTTAAATTAGCTGTATCTTAACGTAAATTAATAAACGCAACGACGGCAAGAATCCCAAGGATTCCCGATATGACGTAAAAGAGGGTGAGGCGGGCCCAATTGCCTTTTGTTTTAAGATCGTATTCGGGATTCCCCTCTTTATTTTCTTTCGACATCCCCACTGCAATTGTTGCAACGGTTCCAACAAGCAAGAAGAAACAAACTAAAATAATATATACATACTGTGGCATACGCTGTGTCTCCCCATTTTATACAAGGTTGTTTTCATTCAAGACCCCTTAATCTTAGGTGGAAACTTGAAAAAAGGGACCATCCAATTGGCTGCTTTTTGAGCCATCCACTCTTCAATAAAATGAAACAAGAACGTCACTTAATTTGCAAAAATCGTAAAGCACTCCTTTCTCATGCTGTTGTACACTTATTATTATGAACAAAAATTGGGAAGTCTAAAGCAAGGGGTGTTTCTTCCGTGTGGAAGCCGGACCGCAGCATCAAAAAACCGCTATACCGGCAAATTTCTGAACATATAGAGCAGCGTATTTCCTTCGGAGAGCTGCCTCCGGGAAGTCTGCTTCCCTCCGAACGGAAGCTGGCGGAGCAGATTGGCGTAAATCGAAGCACGGTGGTACAAGCCTACGAGGAGCTTCGAGCTGCGGGAATGATCGAAAGCATAACCGGAAGCGGCACGCGCGTCAGCAAACATAAATGGGGCTTGTCCCCGAAACAAACGCCCAACTGGAGCCGTTACGTGGAAGGCGGCACCTTCCTGCCGAACCTTCCGTTTATGCGAAGAATCCGCGAAGTCCAAAGTGGAGAACAGCCCATCAACTTTGCAAGCGGCGAGCTCGCTCCCGATTTGTCCCCGAACGATGCCATACGAAGCTTGATGCTGAAGCATTCTTTTCAAGATCACTTGGGATACGGAGATCCGCAGGGGTATATCCCCTTGCGAGTCGCTTTATCTTCCTTTTTATTAAAGCATCGAAATATCCACGCAACAGACGAGTCGATTTTAATTACGTCGGGATCCCAACAATCCTTGTACTTGATAACGCAATGTTTGCTGAGCCCGGGAGACGCGATTGCGATTGAAAATCCGTCCTACTGCTACTCGTTGCCGATGTTTCAATCCGCCGGTCTTCGTCTGTTCGGACTCCCTGTCGACAAACAAGGGGTGAACCCGGAGGATATCAAGGCTTTATATCGGCAGCATCGAATTCGAATGGTGTTCATCAATCCAAATTATCAAAATCCGACCGGAACGGTGCTCAGCCATGCACGGAGGACTGAAATTCTCGCTTGCTGCGAGCAGCTTGGAATCCCGATTGTCGAGGATGATCCATTCAGCCTGACTTCCATTGAGGATCAGCCGCCGCTTCCGCTAAAAACGCTGGATCAAAACGGGACGGTTTTATATATTGGCTCGCTTTCTAAAATCGCTGCTTCCGGTCTTCGCATCGGGTGGATGGTTGCACCCCAATCGGTGATCAATCGACTGGCTGACGCCCGCCAACAGATGGACTTTGGGTTAAGCATTTTCCCGCAATGGATCGCAGCACATTTTTTGGAAACTTGTAATATAAACCTATACTTAAGTCAACTTCAAGCCTCTTTACGCAGCCGAAGAGATCTCCTCGCAGGAGCATTGCAGCGGGTACTGCCCGCCGAAATTACGTTTGACCTGCCTCACGGCGGTTTAAATCTTTGGTGTAAAATCAACGAATCCGTAAACGACTATGCTCTATTGGAAAATGGAATGAAGCAGGGCGTTATTTTTGTGCCCGGCAGCGTTTACGGCCCCGAGTCCGGGTATGTCAGATTTACATATGCCAGACCCGCGGTGGAAGAAATCGAACCGGGTGTCGACAAATTTGCCGAAGCGCTGCGCTTGACAGCCAAGAAACGCTAGCCTTTCTTGGCTGTCGAGCAGCGCAGAAGCTGCATGACAGCTATCCCGCATATAAGAGCCCAAACCGGCGTTGAAATACCCAAAACGTTTACATGCAAAATGGCGATCACAAAAGTCAGGATTGCGGGATAACGAAAATCCCTTTTAGAAAATGCGGATCGCAGCACATTTCCAAATAGGCCCAGCAACGAGATTCCCGTGATCATAGACACGAACACTGGCGGCAGGATCTGAATCAGATCGATCACCTTCCATGCCAACAAACCGAAACATACGACAATCCCGTTTGAAACGATCGCCGCCCAGCGCCGCGTTGGTTTCGGTCCCGCTTCCTGGCTGCTGCAAAGCGCACTCATCATTCCTCCGACGTTTGCCGCATGCCCGCCGAACAGCCCTGCAACCATGCTTGAAATGCCGGAAGCCGCCAATGTCTTGTTTACGGGCGGGTCGAAGTCATGGCTTTTCAAGGAAGAAAGGGCTACGGCAAGATCATTGCTAACGACCAGCAGAAACAACGGGATCGCGATCGAGAACAATCCGGATAATGTAAATTCAGGGATAACCGGATGGGGCGGAATGTAGTCGGAGTGAGGCAAGGCCGGAAAATCGTATTCCAATCCAAGGCCAATCGCAGCTAGAAGGATAGCCCACATCGGCGGCGGAACCCGCTTTGTGATTTTTGACATGAATAACAATCCGATTCCTGCCAACAGTCCGCTAAGCGGCAATTCGATAGCCGCAGGCGCGATCCCGATCACATAAGGAACGAGCAGCCCCGCCAACAAGGCATCGATTAAAGGCTTAGGAACCAAGCCGATCGCTTTGGCGAACAAACCGGTACTCCCAGCCAGCAGCATCAGCATGCCCGACAGGATAAATCCGCCGGACAGCACCGGGAACGAATATTGCCCCGCAATCGTGCCGATGAACGCGATCCCCGTAATCGAGTGAGCTCCGGCAAAGGGAAGTTTATATTTTAACGTCAAAAAGAAATTCAATAGTCCTCCGATCACAAACACCGAAGAAAACCATGAAAGAAGTTCCGATTTAGATAATCCCGCTGTTTCCGCCGCTTGAACGATCAATATAGCTCCCCCGGAGCAAGCCAGAAACGCGGACATGATTCCGGTCGTGACACTTTTCATCCCCACGTTGACCCCTCCAGTTCCTGATAGCTTCTACAATACTATCATCGTAAAGGGATACTCGAATTGTGTCGCCATCCACTTCCCTTCAGCTTCCCCCAACCATTTCCGAAATATCTATATCTCCGGTGCGTGAATAGATTTGTGATAGACTAATAAAAATAGTAATCAACGAAATGGGAGAACTGCGGCATGAAATTCGCTTCTTGGAATGTGAACGGACTAAGAGCTTGTGTAAAAAAAGGATTTCTTGATTATTTCAAAACGATCGATGCGGATGTATTTTGCGTTCAGGAAACAAAGCTGCAGGAAGGGCAAATCAATCTGGATCTAGGGCAGGAATACGAACAGCTGTGGAACTACGCCGAGAAAAAAGGGTATTCCGGGACGGCCGTTTTTTCAAAAATAAAACCGTTGTCCGTACGTTGCGGCATCGAGGAAAACCATGAGCCGGAAGGGAGAATCATCACGTTGGAGTTCGACACCTTCTATCTCATCACCGTCTATACCCCTAATGCCAAACGGGATCTGTCGCGGCTCGATTACCGGATGGAATGGGAAGACCGTTTTCGCGGCTATGTGACAGCCTTGGATGCGGTCAAGCCGGTCGTCATTTGCGGCGATCTGAACGTCGCACACCAAGAGATCGATATCAAAAACGCAAAAAGCAACCGCGGGAACTCCGGTTTTACGGATGAAGAACGCGATAAATTCAACCGGCTCTTGGACGCTGGATTTGTGGACACGTTTCGGATATTTTACCCGGATCGGACGGATGCCTACACATGGTGGTCGAATATGCCCGGTGTGAGGGAACGCAATGTCGGCTGGCGCATCGATTATTTTCTTGCGTCAGAACGCTTGAAGCCCCGACTGACGGACGCCCGGATCGACGCTCACATCTTTGGAAGCGACCATTGTCCCGTTGTGCTGGAGCTGGATCCCAAATAGCCGCTGCAAACAGGAGAAAACCCATGCAAATAAAAAAAAGCTGTCCCCTCACCTTCAATGGCTTTTGGGACAGCCCTTGCGCATTATCTTTCTACAATGGCATTACTCATTAGGCGTATTGATTCAAGTAAACTACCTGGGGAAGCGATGCCCTGTCCCGCGATATCCGGGGCGCTTCCATGTCCGACGGTGCAGAAGAATACAGGCGTGCCGATCGTGAATGCGGTAATTTTGTCAAAAGCCAGCAGCTTCATCGGCAAATGGGCCTGATCGTGATACATGCACACATAAGCATCGAATTGGTTTTGTTCCCAGTGCATGAACATGGTGTCGCTGCCGAACGATCCTCGAACATCAATGCCCTGCTCGCGAGCCCCCGCAATCGCAGGGTTAATTTCTATAAGCTCCTCCGTACCGAACATTCCGTCTTCTCCCGCATGCGGGTTCAAACCGGCAACTGCAATTCTTGGAGAGGGAACGCCGAGGTTGCGCGCGGCTCGTTCCGCGGCTTTGATCGCTTTTAACACCAAATCCTTCTTGATCATTTCCGATGCTTGCCGCAATGATACATGCAAAGTGACATTGATGATCCGCAAGTTTCCCGATACGAGCATCAAGAACGTTTCTTCCGTCGGCACTCCGGTTAATTGGGCTACGTATCCCGGATAGCCGTCGAAATCGATGCCGGCCAGCTCCACCGACTTCTTCGTATGCGGTCCGCCGATAACAGCATGAACCTTTCCTTCCATGGAGAGATCTACAGCCTTCTTGGTGTACTCTAGCATGGCGGTGCCGTTTCTGGCATCGTTCTCCCCGATGAGAAGGTCATTCATACTCACATTATCAAGATGAATCACATCAATGGTTCCATATGTGAAGGAAGCATCGCTGACGTCATTGATCACGTTTAAGTGAATAGGAGGGCCGAATTCGGCAGTATACCACTCTAGTACCTTCACGTCGGCGATTAAGAGCGGTCTGCATATTTCGTAAATGTTGCTTTCAGAAAGAGCTTTCAACGCAATCTCCGGTCCGATGCCGGCGGGATCTCCCATCGTAATAGCAATAATAGGCTTTATTTTTTTTGCCATCGTCGCGTCCACCTTATCTTCATATACATTTGTCTCAAATCCCGTGTTGTTGCTTAAGGGGAGCAACAGTCTTCTCTGTTTACTACAATTTCTCAGCAACACTCATCTGTTTGGATTTGAACACATAATTCACAAGCAAGAGTACAATAATCAATCCCAGACCGATTAAGCTGGTAGCCGTGGTAGGAATTAAAATCAGCACCCCGGAAAGCAACGCCCATAATCGTTGAAGCAGTCCGACCTTCCCGATGATATAGCCTTGGGAGGCGATGCCGAACGCAACGACGCCCAATACGCCGTTAACCACGGCTAAAGCGATTTGCGGTACCGTTCCAATCATTAAATAGGCCGGATTCATGACAAAGAGGAACGGAATGACGTAAGCGACAAAGGCTAATTTCGTTGCAGTGACCGCCGTCCGCATCGGCTTGGCATCCGCTACGCCTGCGGCGGCAAAAGCGGCCAGCGCGTCAGGGGGAGTGATCACCGCTATGGAGGCGAAATAAATAACGAACATGTGCGCCAATAACACGGCGTTGGCTGCAATCGCCTCATTGCTGTTCGCTTGCAAAATGCTTACAATGCCAGGAATCGTAATCGCTACCTGTACGATGTAAGAAGCGGACGGAGGAAGCCCCATGCCCAGAATGAAAGCTGCAATCGCAGTAAACAGCAGGGCTAACAAGAGACTCCCGCCGGACAGTTCATCCAATAAAGCGGTAAAGCGTATGCCTAATCCGGTTAACCCGAACATTCCGCTTATAATTCCGGCGGAGGCGGTAGCTACGGCAATCATCAGCATTCCCGAGACGCCGTCGCGAAGAGCCGCTAAAATTTGCCCAAGACCCATCCGGGTTTCTTTGCGGAACGCGGCAATGATGACGATGCTCAAAATAGAGAATGACACGGAATAGCCCGGGCTGTATCCAATAATTAACAAAACGACCATGAGGACGATGGGCAATAGAAGGTGCCACTTTTTCTTCAGGCTTAATCTCCAATCCGGAAGATCCTGCCTCGGCAAGCCTTCCAGGCCCAGCTTCACCGCTTCGTAATGAACCATCACCCAAATTCCCCAGTAAAAGAGGACGGCGGGCAGCAGCGCATAGCCTGCAATCTGGATATACGGAATCCCTGTGTACTGAGCCATCAGAAAAGCGATGATCCCCATGACGGGAGGCATGATCTGGCTTCCTGCGGAAGCGGCGGCTTCTACGCCTCCCGCGAAATGAGCCTTGTACCCGATCCGTTTCATTAATGGAATGGTTGATGTTCCGACCGTAAGCACATTGGCGACCGCGCTGCCTGAAAGCATGCCGTGAAGCGCGCTGCCGAAGATCGACACCTTGGCCGGCCCGCCCTTCAGATGTCCGGCTAACCCCATCGCCAAATCCATCAAGAGCGATCCAAGACCGGATTGGGCGAGGAATGCGCCGAAAATGATAAATAAAGCGATGTAGGAGGCGCTTGCTCCCAACGGTATCCCGAAGATGCCTTCCGAGCCGAAGAAATTCAAGTCGATAATGCTGCCCAATTGATAGCCGGCATGATTGAAAATGCTCGGCAAATAGGGTCCGGCAAAGCCATACAACAGAAAGATCAATGCAACCAGGGAAAGCGCAAGGCCCGCCATCTTCCTTGTCGCTTCCAGGACGACAATCACCAAGCCGGTCCCCAATATAATTTCTATAGTGGTCAGCGGAGTAACGAAAGGAAATCTTTCGGTCATGATATAGTCATGGTTTAAGAAGATGTACCCCATCGACAACAAGGTGATGAGTACGAACAAACCGCCCCAAAACGTATTCGCCGCGCGGCTTTTCGTGGAATAAGGGTGCATTAGGAAAATTAACAAGAGCGCAAGGCCTAGATGGACCGCTCTTTGCATATAAGATTCAATGGTTCCAAAAAAGCCCGTGTACAGCTGGAAGGCTGCCAAAGTATAAAGAAGAATGGATGAGAGTTGATGCAGCGCATGTCTTTGTTGAACCAATGAAATCACCTCTTAAAAAAACTTGGAACCTAACGGAACGTTAGGTTCCCTCCGCTTTATTTCGCTTCCGCTAGCTCTTGGAAAAATTTCTCGGCACCCGGATGCATCGGCAGTCCGATATCGACAGATAAGTCTTCAGGCGTAATTTCCTTTAAGGATGGATTTACAAGCACGAGCTCGCTTAACCCGTTATAAATCGATTTCGCGGCTTCATACACCAGTTCTTCAGACGTGTTTTGGTTTGCAATTACGGCCAAAGGCGTTTTGAACGTAGTAACATCCTGATCCAAGCCTTTATATGTACCTGCCTTTAGCGTTCCTTTAAGCAACGCGGGGTTTTTTGCGGCCAACTGCTCAATTTTGTCCTCGGGAATGGATAAGAACTTGATGTCCTTCGATTGCGTCAGGTCGGTCATGACCGCAAATGGCGCTCCCATGACCCAGAACAGGGCGTCGAATCTGCCATCCTTCATTTGTTCGACGGAGTCTGCATGCGAAAGGTGCTGTACGCTGCCCATATCCTCAAAGCTCATTCCGTATGCTTCCAACACCATGCGGGCGGCAACCTCCGTCGTTGCACTTTTCGGACCAACATTGATTTTCTTGCCTCTCAAGTCTTCCACCGATTCGATTCCCGAATCTTTAAACACGGCGATTTGCATGTAGTAAGGATCTAGGGACAAAACGTATTTGAGATTTTCATTTTTTTGCGGGAACGGAGGCAACCCGTTCACGCCGTCAATGATCGACATCCCGTGGGAGAATCCGATGTCCGTCTGTCCTTGGTTCACAGACATGACGTTGGAAACCCCTCCTCCCTGCTCGATGCTAACCTGTTCCAAATTCTCCATATTTTTTTTCATCATTTCCGTAATGTTGACGGCTAACGGGTACCAAGATCCGGATTGTGAGCCGGCAGCGAATCGCAGACTGATTGGCTCTGCAGGCGCTTCAGATCCATTCGCTTGCGATGGAGCGTCGGCTGACGGAGTCGGCTGAGAACAACCGATAATGAGCAGTAAAGACAGAATGGCCAAATAAAAAGCTTTGAAACGAAACGTGTTGCATATCATACAGTTCCCTCCAATGAATTAGTGTTTCCGTATACAAGAATACTTTATTGAAACCGGCTTCAATGCAAGAATATAATATACCATAAAGAATTAGAAGGTAGTTTTCCCGAAATAAGGAACAGCACATAGGAGGATTCATTTTGGCAAAAAGGGAAGTTCTATCATCCATTCATAACGCGTTTAAAGTATTGAGGGAATTCTCACAAGATGATCCTGAACTGGGGGTTACGGAGCTAAGCAGCCGGACGGGCTTAAGCAAAAGCACTGTACACCGCATTATCCAAACCTTATGCAAAGAACATGTGCTTCAAAAAAACAAAAACACGCGCAAATATCATTTGTGGCTGACCGCTTTCGAAATCGGATCTGTGGTCTATCATGAGCTGGAGGTGTGCCGGGTAGGACTCCCGATCCTTAAAAGGCTCAAAGAAAGAACCGCGGGAATCATTCAGTTGGTCGTTTATGATCGAGGAGATATCATTTTTCTCCTCAAGCTGCCGGAAGAGAATGAGGAGCAAATCTTTAATAACATGGGTGTCAGAGCCCCTTGCCACTGTACGGCCTCGGGGAGGGTTTTATTGGCTTTTCAGGATGAATTTGAAATTAATCGTGTTCTAAAAGGGAAACTAAAGCCGTATACAGATAAAACGATTACAGCGAGCGATCTAGTACGAAAGGAATTGACCAAAGTAAAAGAAATGGATTACGCGGTATCCAGAGAAGAGTTTAAGAAAGGGATCACTTCGGTGGCGGTGCCGGTATATGATGATATGCGGCATGTGATTGCGGCCATTAATGTAACTAGGCCGACCAGGCTCTTTCCGGCGGACGAAATCCAGAAGGTTGTACGAGAGCTGAAATATTGCAGCCGCTTGATCACAGAACATTCAGGAATACGGTTATCAAGCTCGCAAAGAAGGCAAATTTTGTCTGCTAAGCGATAATAAGAGCAAGCGCCGCCGCACATTTTGTACGGCGGCGCTTTGCATGACTAGCCGGGCTGAAGCATGAAAGCAGCACAATGGTTTTATAGAACGGGGGAAATGTCAGCAACCATCTTTTCCATCGGATGACTCCTTCTATGCCGTGCGGTTAACCAAAGACGGAGGGCGCGGCAACAAAAAGCTGAGCGAGGCCGCAACCACTAACAGAACCGCCGCAGCGGCAATCACAGTGCCGTATCCGCCGGTTATATCATATATCACCCCTGGGATATACGCCCCGGCCGCAGAACCCATCTGATGGCTTAGGGATAAATATCCGACTACCGTACCGGGAGAATGCTGTTTAAAATAATCGGCCGCAAGCATCGTTGTCGGAGCGATGGTTGCAAAATCAACCAGTCCGAATAGAACTGCAAAAATGATAAGCAGCATAAAATTGCCTGAAAACAGCAATATAATCATGGTAATAAACCGAACAGCGTATAAAATGCCAAGGAACTTTCGGTTGTCCATTTTATCCGCGACATAACCGGAGGCGATGGTACCGACGATGTTAAAGGCTGCCAATACACTGACGACGAAGCCGGTTGACGGTGTGCTTAACCCGTGGTCGTGCGCGTACGGTATTAAATGCGTATCGATCAATCCGGCCGTTGTCGCTCCGCATAGAAAATAAGGTATCGCTAAAAACCAGAATGGTACCGTTTTAAAATAATGAACTGTTTTTTCGGCTTCTTGATTAGCGGCAGCGGATTCAGTTTTGGGAGAAGGCGGCAACGCAGCGTCTTCCGCCCCATACGGAACCGTTCCGATGTCTTCAGGCTTGGAACGCACCAATAACCAACAGATGGGGAAAAAGATGAGGAGAAGGATAAAGCCATAAATTAAAAATGTAAATTGCCAACCCCAAATCGTAATCATATATAGGGAGAGTGGAACAATGAGCATTTGACCGACACTGCTTCCCGCAATGATGAGGCCAATAACCGATCCGCGTTTTTTTACGAACCATTTCGTTATCGCAACCGCGGCGGCTACTTTCGAGGCGCCGCTAAAGCCGAAATTGGCCAAGCCGAACCATATGAAAATATGCCATAATTGACTGGAAAAATAGAGCATAATCACTGAAAATCCAACCAATAGCATACTGACGGAGATGACGATCCGGATCCCGAAGCGGTCGACGCATTTACCTACGATGGGCTGCCCGATGCCAAAGATGATAAAACCGTATAGCGCAATAAACGATACGGTTCCGCGGCTAATCCCAAATTCTTTTTCCCACGGCTCGATAAAGGCTCCGAAGGAAAATTTAATCCCTTGAGAAATAAGCAAGGCGAAGAAAATCACCAGTAGAACAATCCAACCGTAATAAATTTTACTTTTCGCCAAAAACATTTATAAACTCCCTTCTGATCACGGAAGCAAGCTTTCCGTCTCCGCCATGGCACGTAGTGCCTCGTGAAATATTCTTAATTTTCTTTCAGTATAGGATCGCATTTACTACAAATCAAACGAATAATAATCATCGTACGATGCATTAAACGCATTTTAATTTTATAGCGCCCGTATTCCGAAAATATTTTCTTTCAGCAAATCCTTTACCTCGTTTGAAAAAAGCGCGACCGCTGGATTGATATATCTCTTTTGGGGGTATACCAGATACGTTTTTCTCCCTAGTAGTCTCTCCGTAGTAAACGGGATTTCCACCAACTCTCCATTGTTGATCTCCTTTTGAACGGACATGCTGGATAAAAAGGCAACCCCAAGATTCCGCTGCACCATCCATTTGATCGTTTCAATATTATCTACAGAAATGCAGTGCTTGGGAGAAACATTTTGTTCTTTTAAAAAGAGACTGTCATTCGTATCCCGATCTAAATGAATCATTGTGCAAATAGTAAGTTCATCAAGCGAAATCATCCCGGCCGCAAGTGATTTTTGATAAAGAAGATGATCGCGGGAAGATACCAGTACAAGGCTGTCCTGAATCAACGGGATTCGATGATACCCTCTTTTAGGCACCGGTTCGCTAATGAATCCTACATCTGCCAAATTATTTTCCAGCATGTGCAATATTTCATCCGACTGTCCCGTTTTCAAGGAAATGACGATCCCGGGATGGTTTTTTTGAAACTGTTCCAACAATATAGGAAGAATATACGTTCCGAGACGTATGGTTGTTCCGATTTTCAAGCTTCTGCTTGTCACATGTTGAGAATAAAGAATCGCTTCGCTCACTTCGTTGACCAGAGAAAGAATCCGTTCCGTATAGGTATAAAGCAGCTTCCCGTGTTCCGTCAGCTCCACAGGCTTACCTTTTCTCGTAAATAATTCCGTGCCAAGTTCCGACTCCAAATTGGCAATCCTAATGCTGATCGCCGGCTGAGTCAGATGTAAAGACTTGGCGGCGCGATAAAAGCTTTTTTCTTGAGCGACAATATAAAACGCTTTCAAACCTTGCAGATCCATAGCAAACCTCTTTATTAAATATTTTTATTTAGTAAGCTGCATTATTAATTTTACTCTAAAAACCGGTGTGGTTAAAATAGGTCTGCAATCAAAAAATAAATAATCATAATAAAGAGGGAGGTTAATACAATGAACTGGATGGTTTGCAAAAGATGTTCCATTGGATTACTTACAGTAGTTATTTTGATGGTCATGCTGATGATCGGGTGCAGTAATTCATCAAACGTTGCCCCACCCATTCAAACCGAAGCCGAATCCGGCGGCTCTGCCGGCGGATCCGAACATGAAAGTTTAGATACTATCGAGGCAATTGCCATGTATGAAGGGGCCGACAGAGAAGAGAGATTGGTGAAGGCAGCTAAGGAGGAAGGCGAATTAACCCTTTATATCACCCTTCCTGTGGAGGTATCCGATCAGCTGGCAAAAGGCTTTAAGGACAAGTACGGTATTCAAGTGAACCTTTGGAGATCGGCTGCGGACAATATATTGCAAAGAGCCGTTACAGAAGCGAAATCCGGACATCACAATTTTGATATTGTAGAAAACAGCAGCATTGAACTGGAAGCGCTTCACCGCGAAAATATGCTGCAAGAAATCAAGAGTCCGTACTGGAATGATTTATTGCAGGAATCCATTCCATCGCATAAACAATGGGTTCCAGCTTATGTAAATGTCTTCGTCCAGGCATACAACACAAATAAAATTAAAAAGGAAGAGCTTCCGAAAACGTATAAAGATTTACTCGATCCCAAATGGAAAAATATGTTGGGAATTGAAGCGGGTGACATGGATTGGCTTTCAACGATCGTGAATGAGATGGGTGAAGAGCAAGGTTTGCTGCTTTTCAGGGATCTGGTAAAGACCAATGGATTATCGGTTCGGAAAGGCCACTCTCTCCTAACGGAGCTTGTAGCTTCCGGAGAGGTGCCGTTAGCCTTAACCGTGTACAGCTACAAGGCTGAAGAGTTAAAACAAGCTGGGGCGCCCATTGACTGGTTTGCTCTTGAAAATGCTGTAGCCAGTTCATTTGGAATTGCCGTTTCCAATAAAGCTCCACATCCCAATGCAGCTGTTCTTTTCTTTGACTATATGTTGACGGACGGGCAAAAGATTTTATTTGATAACGGGCTTCTCCCCACCAGCACAAAGATCGAATCCGATTTAAGCGGCTTATCCGTCAAGTACGTTGACCCGGTCACGATGCTGGATCAATATGATAAATGGTTTCAATTGTACGACGAAATTATCGTGCAGCAAAAATAATCATTCATAGGAGAGTGAAGAAATGAAACTGGAAGAAAGAGTACATCGTGATACGTGTGCGCTATTGGTTATCGATGTGCAGAATGATTTTTGTCACCCGCAAGGAGCGGGACAACAACGTGGCAAAGGTCTTCTGGGTCTGGACCGGATGATCCCGAATCTCGAACAATTGATCGAACAGGCCAGAATAGCGGAAATTCCCGTTATCTTTATACGAACCGAACATGACACGAAGACGGATTCTCCCGCCTGGCTTGGGCGGTATTCCAGAGAAAGGGTTTCTTACTCTCCAAGCTGCCGAACGGGATCATGGGGGGCGGAGTTTTACCAATTGTCTCCTCAACCGGATGAAATTGTCATTACCAAACACCGGTACAGTGCTTTTGTTGGCACGAGCCTTGAAGTGGTTTTAAAGTCCCTCGGTCGTTCGTCCCTTCTTTTTACCGGCGTGGTGACCAACGTCTGTGTGGAAAGCAGCTTGAGGGACGCAGTGAATCACGATTATTACGCAACATTGATTGAGGATTGCTGTGCGGCGCATGCGCCCGAGGATCACGAAGGAACCATACGAAATGTTCAAAAACAATTTGGTGTCGTAGCTGCCAGTCAAGAAATTATGGAGCATTGGAGAAAATAAACGCCTGGGGGCTGTTCCCATCATCACTCGACGGAGACAGCCTCCTGTCCGTATACAAAACCTACTTCAAGACGACTTCTTTTCCCTCCGAAATGAAGCAGTAACAAGCCCGATCATCGTCGTCAGGAATAAACCGATCAATGCCCAGCGAAAACCGGATGAAATGATTTCCAGATCCGATACAGGCAAGCCGTCCGTTATCCCTGTATATACGGCATCTTGAAGGTGCATCGGCAGCATCGACGTGATTATGGTTAACGAAACCGCGGTACTAAGAACGTAACCAAAGTTTTGAAAGGTAGAACGCAAGCTATTTGCAAACCCCCGCCGATTTGCAGGAACGGAAAGCATGATGGCTCGAGTATTGGGAGTTAAAAATAGACCTGAACCGAATCCGACCAGTCCCATGCCTATTCCGGCAATAATATACCCGATGTCAGGTTTTAGACCTATCATTAACAAAATCAACCCAACTGCGCTCGTAGCCAGTCCTGCGGTAGTGAGTATGCGTGTACTAATGAAATTGCTAAGCTGGCCTGCGAGCGGAGAAGCGACAAGCATGCCCACTGTCACCGGCAAAAGGGCAAAACCTGTCCAAAACGCGTCCATCTGTGCCACCGATTGCAAAAATAAACTAATTAATAAAATCACTGTGACTCTTACGAAGGAATTAAGAAATGTTGAGATGTTAGCCAAGGTAAACGATAGATCCCGAAACAAGGAAAAGTCAATCATCGGTCTCTGAACCCTTACTTCAATCCAAACCAACAGAGGAGACAACAATACAAACAAGGCAAAACCGGAAATCACAACCCAATGTTCCCAGCCAAGAATGCCGCCTTCCGACAATGCTAAAATTAATCCGCTAAAGGCAATACAAGCGACGACACCGCCCACCCAATCCATATCCTTCCTTTTTTCAATGGTTGATGGAATGTTTTTAAATATTTTCATCCCCCACCAAATCCCCAAAACTCCAAAGGGAACTCCCGCCCAAAATACCCACTCCCACCCAAATGTAGAGGCAATCACTCCCCCGACCACAGGACCCGTTAACTGAGCAACCGATCCGACCAATGCATTCATGCCGAAGGCTTTGCCCAGTTCCGATTGGGGCAATAAATCCGTAAGTAAGGTAATGTTGTTGGTAATGATTAATGCGCCGCCGGCAGCTTGAATGACACGCAGCACGATAAAGAGCCATCCGTTAGGCGCAAATCCGATTAACACGCTTGTAATAGTGAAAATCGCCATTCCTAGTAAATAAAGCTTTTTTCTATCGAATGAATCAGCCAACTGTCCGAATACCAGAATCAGCACGGTATTGGCCAGCATGTAAGAAATAACGATCCAATTCGCGATAGAAGCATTGGCTTGAAAATGTCTTACTATGGATGGTAAAGCTACGTTTAAGGCACCAAGATTAATATTCACTAGAATGACAGCAAGACTGGTCACGGTTAATATTACCAAGGAATTAACTTCATTTTTGCCCTCTGTTTTTATTTTTTTCTCCATGTTCATCCTCTATTGTGGGGGGTAAAAAACCAAGTCCTGCGGGACATATCCCGCAGGACCGTAAACTGCTAAACTCCACTGCTGATTGTCCCCTTGTTTCGTCTATAGAACGCAGGGCCCAGCGTTGCAGCGATAATCACAATACCCAAAATATCTGTCCCGAGCCCCGGATATAACATCCCTAAGCCTCCGAGCATTAGGATGATCCTTTGCAATCGTGAAAGGGAAAGACCAAACCACCCTTCCACCGCGGCGGACATTGCGATTACACCAACGACAGCAGTTGGAATTGCCCATAGAATTTCACCTATATTTCCTTGAAGGAGCAATCCGGTTTCGAATACGAACATAAACGGCAGAATAAATCCGATAAATGCCAATTTACACGCATTCAGTCCGATCTTAATCGGGTCCGCATGTGCTATGCTCGATGCCGCGAACGCCGCTACGGCCACCGGCGGGGTGATCGCCGATAAGCAAGAGAAATAGACAATGAACAAGTGAGCGCTTAACACAGGCAAACCGAGTTGGATCAAAACCGGAGCAGCTAATACCGCGGTTAAAATATAAGCAGAGGAAACCGGCATGCCCATCCCGAAAATGATACACAATATAGCGGTAGCTAAAAGCGACAAAAACACATTGCCGAACGTAAAATCGAAAATGAGAGTTCCCAATTTCGAAGCAAGCCCTGTTAACATAATTTCATCAATGAGCATTCCCGCTGCCGCACAGGCCATGGTGACAGGAACCATTTTCACAATCGTTTCTTCAAAAGATAGAATGAGTTGGCGAATGCCAATTCTTCTGCCGGGTAAAAACCAACTCAACACCACGATTAATCCAAGGGTAGCGACAACTACATAAGATGTAGTGTATCCCTGCATAATTCCCACGACGAGAAAAACTAACGGGAATAAATAGATCCACCCTTCTTTCATGACACCCCAAAATTGGGGGACCTGTTCCAAGGGGGCCATATTCAGCTTTTTGGATCGAAAATGTACCTGTAAATAAACTCCCAAATAATACAGAATTGCTGGAAATATTGCGGCAATCACGATTTGTCCGTAAGGGATGCCAGCATATTCCGCCATCAAGAAAGCCGCCGTTCCCATGATCGGAGGAAGAATACTTCCGCCAGTCGACGCAGCAGCTTCAACCCCTCCGGCGAAAACAGGCTTGTATCCTAATTTCTTCATGGAAGGGATCGTAATCGAACCGGTAGTGAGGACATCGGAAGTCGGGCTTCCTGAAATCATCCCAAACATGCCGCTGGAAATGACCGCAACCTTCGCCGGACCGCCGCTGCTTCTCCCTGATAAAGCTGCGGCAAATTTAAAGAAGAAATCTCCGCCGCCTGCTTTCGTAAATAAAGATCCAAACAATACAAACATAAAAACATAGGTTGCCGCCACACCCATTGGCATTCCAAAGATACCATTAATGGTATATACCATATCATCCAGGAGATGATTTAATTCAATGGCGCGATGCCAATATGGGCCGGAAAGATGATGTCCAAAAAGGACATATACACCGAAAGCAAGCACAATCCAAACTAAAGTAGATCCAATGGTACGGCGCGTAGCCTCCAATGTCATAAGAATCAAAGTGATCCCAACTAGCGTTTCGAGCGGAGTCAATGGGTTAAATAACGGAATACGTTTTGAATAGGGGTCAAGATTAAGAATAAAAAACACGCCTATACCTAAGGCAATTAGAGACAACGCTATATCCACGATCGTTGGCTGGTTGCCTGTTACGCTTTTTGACGAGCTATAAACAAGGAATGCAACGGAAAGAACGATTGGATAAAATATGCTCGCGTATTGAAAAGGATGAAGGGTGCCTATAGCTGCCAGCCAAATTTCAAATACTGCTAGGATGACGCCAAGCAATATAATCGCTTGGCGTATGATCCCTCTCGGTTCTCTGACGTTTCCTTCTTTTAGCAGCTGTTTGAACAAGTAAGGACCACCTTTCTCATATCACCTGGTTATGAGTATATAATCAATGGTTTACTATTTAATCGCCCCTACATCTTCATACAACTGTTTGGCTCCCGGTGCGAGCGGAATCGAACCGGTGGCAGCCAGCTTTTCTTTGGTCATCGAATTCATGGCTGGGTGAACTGCCTTTAACGTTTCGAGATTATCTACAAGCGCCTTTGCCATTTTGTATTGATCTTGCAAGGTTGTCTTGCTGCTTATGATAATTAATGAGGATTCTGCTATCGTCTGAATGTCTTCTTCTTGCCACTCATATGTGCCTTTCGGAATAACGGCAGTATTCAAGCTCCACTCATCCACGATCTTCTTGATTGCGTTTTCATTTAGCGACCATAATACCAATGGTGTATTTATAGAGGTTTCGCTAATCTTCGAGTCTGGAGCAAACGTAAGGTCTACCGATATATCCGCACGCCCATTCTGTATCGCCTCAAAACGTGCAGAGCTGCCGGCCCACGTTAAAGTGCCGCCCCATTCCTTTAACGTCTCCTCGGTAATTCCATAAGACTCAAGTGCGGTATAAGCTGCGACCGAATTCAAATTCCCTTTCTGGTTGATCGCAATATTTGCCGGCACTTTATTATTTACGATGTCTTCAAAGCTGTTCACGTTGTATTTTTCAGCGAATTCTTTTCTTACCGAAATTTGCATGACCGCATTGTCATACAACGTCGCCAAGGCAGTGAGATTCTCATATTTTTGGGTAAACGGCTCCAATCCTTTTTTTGCGGCCGTTACTTCGATGGATTGTACAAGACCGATTTCGACTTTCCCTTCATCAACAAGCTTCACGTTCCCTGCGCCGCTTCCCGGTTCGTATGTAGCAGCGGAACCCGGATAAGAGTCCCCGAATGCTTTCGAAATCGCCTGCCCTAAACCGGACCAGAACCCGCCAACAGAACCGCCCGCTAACGTAACCTTGATGGCATCGGTATTGTTTTTGTCAATCTCAGGTGCTGCTTCACTTGCCTGTGTTTCGTTTGCTGCCGGCTGACTTGGCGGTGCTTTTTGTTGTTCAGGCGCCCCCGTTGTGTTTGTACCACTTGAACAAGCTGCCAAACTTACCGCTAACGCTGCAACCAGAACTGTCAACATTACACGCTTACTCCATCCCACTCTTTTCGCCATATTAATCCCCTCCTGAATCATTTATAAAATTAATTTTTTGGAAGCGCATTCAATTCTAGATATAAAAGGCTTGAAGTGTCCCAAGGGGACCCATATTGGGTCCTCGGGATCCCCTCTCACATAAACGCTTCTTACTCCTCATCGAGCTCCGTTGCCGCAAATTTTACGATATCCGAAGTTTCGCCTTTCCAGCCGCATTTATGACACCAGCAAACATAAACCGTTCGATCGCCTTCCCAGTACTCAACAACCAGACTCTCCCGGTTATTGAGTAGATCGCCGCATTTTAGACAAAACCGGACGTTCGGCACATAGTCTTTGTTCACTGCCATTCGGTTATTTAATCCCCACTTTTCTAAAAAGATCGATCACCTCCGGCATAATCGGAGAAAACCTGGTTGCGAAACGCGAGAAGATGCTCGCAAATCCGTCGCTAAAGTGATGCTTATTTTGTTCTAAAGGCAATTCAATGAATTCATTTTTCAACGGATCGCGTATGACGCACATCGGATCCTCGCCTCTCTGTACTTTGGAGATTTGATCCTTCAACATCTGGCGATACATAATAATTCCTTTATCCGTCGTCCCCAGCCTCTCATTCGTACGGTCGGAAATAGGACCTTGGGTAACCCAGCACATGATATCTTGACCGTCAACATAATCGTTAATGAATTCGCCTTTCTCATTGCGCCACGGCACTTCATAAAACGCAACCTCTTTTAAATGCTCCGGAATGTCCATGTCCGGACTTACTTCATAAGCGGTATACCAAACATGCCAAGTATGCGTGTCATCCATAGGAACACGGATTTGGAAGTTTTTTGCGGCCAAACCGCCGCTGCCTACTGCGAGAATATTAGGGAATACGATGGGATGCCCAATCTTCCAATCATCGGATTCCTCGGATTGGCCTACCAGCAGCCTCCGTTTAAGAATGCCGTATTCGAACGGTTCAAAATGAATTTTGGCATGATGTCTTTGAAACGCTACCTTCTCTCCTTTTCCTTGTTTCTGTTCCATAATGTAATCATGATAATGACCATGCAGCCATTCCGTGTGAATCGGGTCAAGCGAATTCTCCATAATCTGCAGCCAGTTCGCAGGAAGCACGGAATGTCCGATCATGCGGATCGCGGGTTCTAGGACAAAACCGTCTATACGCGGAAGAAGCGGCGCCGGGTCGGGTCCGAGATAAGCCCAGATGAGACCTCCCATTTCCTGTACTTTATAGGCCGGAATTTTCACGCGATCCTTAAATGAGCTGTCTTCCGGTTCGTTAGGCTGATCCACACATTGCCCTTGGTCATTAAAACACCACCCGTGATATTGACAGCGCAATCCGTCCTCTTGGGGGAATCCGTAAGCCAAAGAAACCCCTCGGTGAGGGCAACGCTCTTGAATTAAACCTAATTTGCCGGACTTGTCTTTATACAGGACCAGGTCCTCTCCTAACAGGCGCACCTTTCTGGTTGGGGCCGTTTGCAATTCGGTAGTCGCTGCAACGGGAAACCAATACCTTCGCAGCAGCGTTCCCATAGGGGTTCCGGGACCTACTTGGGTCAAAATATCGTTCTGTTCTTGGCTGATCATTTGGATTGCTCCTTTCATTCCTTATATTTAGTAGTAAGCTTCATGTAACCCATTTCTTCAGAAATTTTGTTTGCTGCATTCAAAACCCTGCGAATTAAGATCGATACTCTTCCCTCGGTTAAACGCTGTATAGGCCCCGCTGCGGTGATACATCCAATCAACATGGACCTATGATCGAAAATAGGAGCCGCAACCGAGAAGGCGCCTTTAATTCTGTTATCGCTAACGATGGTGTATCCTTGAGCCCGTATGCTAGCCAGCTCTTGCCCAAAGCGAGTCAGGCTCATAGAGAATATCCCCGCTCTGCTCGCTTCCTTGATAATGTTGTTTTTCTCCGTATCGGGCAGATAAGACAGCATTAGCGGCCCTGATGAGCCAACACATAAATGGGTTCGTTCTCCTACCTTCACCATATTACGAATGACTTCCGAGCTGTCTACAACCTCGATACAGATGCGTTCCGTACCTTCAACAATATTTAGACTTATCGTTTCTGAAATTTCTTTACACAGCTCTTGCATAATCGGCAACGCCGTGTTTCGCAAATTAATATCCGCCAAAACCACCGCAGAAAAACTAAACAGCTTAAATCCAAGACTGTATATTTGAGTCGCTTGATCTTGTTTTATATAGCCGCTTCCCGCCAAGGTATTCAAAATCCGACGCACTGTAGGCTTCGAAAGCGACGTTATTTGCGAGATTTCACCAAGGGTGAGCTTCGATTTCCCTTTTGTAAAAGCCTCCATAATGCGGAGAGACCTTTCTATGGATTTTACGGTTTGTATACTTTCATTCAATTTGCCCATGGACCCGAAAACTCCTTTGAGTTAGTGCATATAGGTTCCGCCGTCTACCACTAACGTTTGGCCGGTCATGAAATCGCTTTCTTCCGAAGATAAAAATAACACTGCTCCGACCACATCCTCTGGAACCTGTATTCGTTTGAGCGCTCTTCCGGTCAGCCTGGATTGGCGATATTTCATCACTTCTTCCGACACATGCTCCTCCGTTTGCGTATTGCCGGGAGCTACACAATTCACATTGATATTATGTTCTCCAAGCTCTCTAGCAAGCGTTTTTGTAAATCCAAGAATGCCGGCCTTAGAAGTCACGTAGTGAATAAACGTGCCGCTCCCTCCATGGAATGCCGTCCCCGATGCGATATTGACAATTTTTCCTTTGCCGATCTGCTTCATGATTGGCACTACGGCGCGACAGGCCAACCATGTTCCTTTGACATTGACTTGCATGACTTTATCCCATTCCGCCGGGTCAATTTGATCAAAAGAAGCTCTTGATACAGGAATTCTTGCAAAAATGGCCGCGTTATTAATCAATACATCAATCTTTCCGTATGCTTCCACTGCCTTGTCGACCATTTGCTTCAAACTCGATTCATCACTTACATCGGTCCGAATCGCAATGGCCTCATAATTTGCCCGCTGTAATTCCCGCGCAGCCGTATAAACTGCCTCTTCGTCCAATTCTGCAATTACGACCGCTGCCCCTTCCATGGCAAAATGCTTCGCGTACGTCTTGCCGATGCCATGGCCGCCTCCCGTTATCACAACAACACGATTATGAAAGCGTTGTGAATCATGCACTTCTGCCGCCTCCCAGACTCATCCACGATTATCATTCCACAATATGGAACGCATTCCATTTATCAATCAGAGTGTATCATCGTTTTCTAAATTGTTCAATAATTATTTCAATTCTTAATTATATAAACTTTATACACTAATCCCCTCCCATACTGTGAAAACAAAGGCAGCCGATGTCGGTCGGCTGCCTTTGTAACGAATATTCAACGATGTTTGCGTTTACGCACCACTTGCTTCCCTCGATGGCTGCGGCCTTTGGCCGGAAGACAGGACGTATTGGCTCTCACTCCGGCCGCGCCCCCCAATCCGCCCAAACCACCCAGACCACCCAGACCACCGAACAGCTTGAACATCGGACTTATTTGCTGGAACAACGCAAACATTTTCTGAACCTTGCCCATCGTAGACATGATGCCGTCAATTCCTCCGAACTGACCTAAAAATCCTCCGCCTCCAGCTGCGCCTCCCGTTCCCCCCGCAGCACCTGGCCCAAACGAGCCGAATAATCCCTTAATTCCCGCCTGATTTAAATAAGAATGGGTATGGTTGTTGGATCGATGATACGACTTTCTCGTCCGAGGCGCTTGGGATGAACGCTGGTTGTTGTTCATTTCAAACACTTCCTTTTCAAGGATTCCTTTTCCAACTTCTCTGATTCCAACATATTCAGGTTGGATGAGCATGTATTGGGTTAAAGACCCTCGTCTAGAAAAATATTGAATCAAAAATGATGTCGTCGAAATCATGCCTGTACATTCTGCACCATCGTTCGCCGAACAAGGACAACGTAACATAGTACGGCACCGATATCTGCAAACGCAATAACGAGCCCCATCGGAAGGGCGGTTTCGCCGCCGACAAGTCCGACGAAAGGAGATGCGATCCCGCCCGCAATGAACGAAATCAAGCCGATGAGGGCAGATGCGCTACCCGCCGATTGCCCTTGATTTTGCATGGCTAACGAGGTGGAGGCGGTATTTACAACCCCGACGCTGGCCACGATAAGAAACAACGGCGGCAGAACAGCAAATAATCCGGCATCCGCAAGGATCAATAGGAGAAATGCGATTCCTCCTGTCGCGGCAATGACTAATCCGGATACCAGCAATTTCTCTGCGTCAATTTTACCCGCTAACCTTCCGGTGATTTGCGCAGCAATAATGAATCCTAATCCGTTCATGGCAAAAAGCAATCCAAACAACTGAGGCGAAGCGTCATAAATATTTTGTATTAGAAACGGCGAGCCGGAAATATAGGCAAACATAGCGGCAACCACAAGTCCTCTGGATAACGCATATCCCATGAATTGTCTGTCAGCGACAATTCTTCGATACGTAATCAGCGTATTCTTGATCCCGCCTTCCGAGCGCCGTTCGGCAGGCAATGTTTCGGGCAAAAGCACCATAACGAAGAGGAGAATGCACACGCAAAGCCCGCTTAAGACAATAAATATCCCCGACCAATCCGTTATCCGCAGGAGCTGCGCTCCTACGATCGGCGCAAAGATCGGCCCTGCGCCGGTTACCAGGCTCAGGAGCGAAAAAAACTTTATAAGCTGCGTTCCCGAATATAAATCCCGCACGACTGCGTTGCAAATCACAATACTTGCCGCTCCGGCAAACCCTTGGATAAACCGGAATACGATCAACATTTCAATATTTATGCTCACGGCGCACAACAACGAAGAAGCGGAGTAGCAAGTCAGTCCGATCAGAAGGGGAAGACGGCGCCCATGCACATCACTCAGCGGGCCGATACAAAATTGCCCGACAGAAAGACCAATCAGAAAAAAGGTCAGGCTTAACTGAGTAAAAGATGTATTGGTTTGCAGCTCCTCTTCGATCATGGGAAATGCAGGCAAATACATATCTATGGACAGCGAAGGAAACATGGTAAGAGACCCCAAGAGAAGAACAGCAACCCAAAGTTTTGGCCTTGACGTATCTTTCATTGCCCTCCTACAGCTCCCCCCATCATCTCTTTATGCCGATTCTTTGTCCCACTCTTGGATTTTACGGTCCGATGGCAGCATCAAGGTTACCAAGCCCAGAAGCGGCAAAAATCCGCAAAGCTGTATGACGAACGAAATGCCAAGGCTGTCCGCCAGCCCACCGAGGGCAAGAGATCCGATTCCACCGAGTCCGAACGCAAGACCGAAAAACAGTCCGGAGACGGCCCCGACCTTCCCGGGCATCAATTCTTGCGCGTAAACAACGATAACGGAGAAGCTTGAAGATATAATGAGGCCGGTGATGATGAGCAAAGCGTAAGCAGAGAGCGAATTCGAAAAAGGCAGCAGCAAGGCAAAAGGGATTGAACAGAGCGCAGAGAACCAAATGACATTCCTTCTGCCGAAACGGTCCGCTAACGGCCCACCCAGAAATCCGCCGATTGCGGCGGCTACTAAATATAAGAAGGTGTAAATTTGCGCATTAGCAATGGACAGCCCGAAAATTTCAATTAGGTAAAATGGAAAGTAATTCGTAACGCCCGCGGCATACCATGCTTTAGAAAACATGAAGACGATGAGAATGAACAACGCCGCCCCCACCTGTTTCCTGCGCGCCGGGTTTGCTGTTCCCTCCTGCCTGGCTTTCTTCACACGAGGGTATAACGTCAGATATTGTTGATACCATTTAGCAATGTACATTTGAATTCCAATGGCGACGGCTGCCAAAATCGTAAACCAGATGGCGCCGATCTGGCCGAGCCGGATAAAGATAAGAATCGTAAGCAGCGGTGCAATCGATGATCCGAAATTCCCTCCTACTTGAAAAATGGATTGGGCCAATCCTCTTTTCCCCCCGGCCGCCATATAAGCAACCCTTGAACCTTCCGGATGAAATATCGCAGAACCGACCGAAACCAGCAAAACCGAACATAATACGATGTAATAGTTTGGAGCGAAGGCAAGTCCTACCACTCCGAAAAACGTTGAACCCATGCCGAGCGGCAGCAAATAAGGCAACGGCTTCGAATCGGTATATAGACCGACCAAAGGCTGCATGATGGACGCCGTGCCATGCAATATAAACGAGATTAGACCGATCTGAACATATGTTAAATTCATTGATTCCTTCAAAATAGGAAAAATGGCGGGGATAACCGCTTGAATGGAGTCGTTCAGCATATGTACCATACTGATCGCGAACAAGACACCGTAAACGGTTGCCCGCTGCGCCGGTTTTGGTTGGGTGAGTACTTCCTGTTGATTCATCGCCATAAATAAATTCCGCCTCTCCGCTAAACCGAGTTGAAATATAAATATTCTCCGAGCGAGTCGATCTTTCCTGCTGCATCTCTGTTCACAGAAGCTGTAAAAATCACTTGTTCTTTTTAGAGAACGTGATATTCTTTTATAAAGAAAGTCAAATAAAGGGAGTAATCTAATGGGGAAATTACATTCGAATTTTTCTAGAACAAACGAATTGTTAGAGGGGAACATATCCATTTATTTGGATTTTATCCGAGGGGTGTCGGCCATTTTAGTGGTAATGGAACATTTGAGCTCCAGATTGTTTGTGGGTTACGGGAATGTCGAACATCCAAACGTACTTGTGCAGCTGCTGTATCTGCTAAATATTCTGGGCGGTCCTTCGGTCATCATCTTTTTTGTGCTAAGCGGCTTATTTATTTCAAGATCCGTGCTAAAAGCGGTATTTGAAAATAAGTGGTCATGGCAGGAATATTTGATCAACCGACTTTCAAGGCTATACGTCGTCCTCATACCGGCATTGATCTTAACGTTTATTTTGGACATGATTGCCGCCAGCTTTTTCGAATACGGATGGTATAACAACGCCTATGACAATCTAAAAGAATTTATAGGGAATTTATTTTTTCTTCAAAACATATTTGTAGAGGTCTACGGTTCTAATGCACCGTTATGGAGCTTGAATCATGAGTTTTGGTACTACATGCTGTTTCCAATTTTGTTCCTATTATTTTCTTACAAACAAAGCAAGCTTGCTAAGCTTTTTTATTTATTGACGGCTGCCTTAATTATCTCAACCATAGGCATCCGAATGAACATTTATTTTATCGTATGGTTATTCGGAACGCTTGTGCTTCTATTGCCAAGAGTAAATTTCCTTAGTAAACATTTCGTTCCGATCCTAGCCCTTCTCTTGCTGTTCGCAGCTATGATCGTTAGACCGCTCGTGATGACCGGAAGGCTTTTTACAGAGAGCTGGACAGAGAATTTATTCGTAGTAGACCTTTTTTTAGCATTCGCCTTCGGCTTTTTCGTGTATTCGCTGCTGCACTTTGTATCGGATAAAATCAGGGGCATTGAACTTAAGCGGCTAGGGAACATATCGAAGCTGATCGCCGGTTTTTCATTTAGCCTTTATCTGCTGCACTACCCAATCATCAATACGTTCTACTATTGGGCTGCAAGTAACGGTTTCACAGGCTTTCAGCCTGGTATAGCATCCGTACTTTTGGAAGTGCTTTTCGTTGCGCTGATTTGTATGATCGCATTTTTATTCTCCAGAATAACGGAAGCTCGTACTCCTCTTGTGCGCAAATTCATGAAAACAACAATTACAGTCATTACGTTTAGCAGCCGAGATAAATCTTTAAAGAAGCAAAATGTAACAGGATAAATATTTTTTCAGATGTATTTAAATCCAATCGCCATACCTTCTTTAGTCATAATATATTTTCGCAACTATAAAGGAGGTGTGAAAATGGCACAAACGGTAACCCTTCAATTCAGAAGGCTGTGTAACCAATTTGCCCAGATCTTAGGCGGGGAACACGAAATTGATCCAGGTCCTGTTTGTTTCGTCTCCCGGTCCAGAAGATTAAACGCAAAAATACTTGGCAGGAACCAAGCTGCATAGTCGCCGCTTAGAGTGGGATCGCTTATCCGCGATCCGCGCCTGCGCGCCTCAGCGGCCCCCGCCTGAACGGAGCCTGTAAGCTTTCTCGCCACATCCGCAGCTGCCTCCGATCGTCACGGAACCATTGCTCCCGGAACGCCTCTGCGTCCATCCGTTCCAACTGAGCAATCTTCTCCTCCGAGAAGTAATGCTTCCGGAACGCGCCGAGCAGCCGCTCGTTCATGGAGTACAGCCTAAATAAAGCACCGTATATCAACTCGAATTCAACCCGCTGTTTGTAAGCGGCGATGCGCGACGGCTTCTCCAAATGCGGCTGATGATTAATGATGCGGCCTGCAAATGACCGGCAGAGCGATTCATACTCCCGAGTAAACAGCAGCATTTCATGCCAGATCGTATCTGCGGTCTCGCTGTACATTGGCACTTGTTCCTTACAAATCGCCGTCATCAGAAAAACCGCCGTAGCTCGAAAAGCCCCCAATCGTACGCAGATCGGACAGCTCCGGTTTTGCCGCCATGATGCGCCCCCGCACATGCTCCATAAATGTCGACTGAAACGCCGAAGCCAATCGGAGCTCCAATGACTTCAGCGACTCCGTCTCCAACGCAAGCGCACACCCGTCCCCTAACTCTGCTCCGGAAAAGGCGGAACCTCCCTCTCAGGCGTACCTCCAAAAAGAGCATTTACAATACTTCTCCAGATTTTCATTATTAAATCCCCTCCTTATCGAGCGGCGCCGATTCCCTCCGGAATTGCTCTGGATCGATTAGGATCGAACCGTGTTCGGCACCGTCCCGAACAAACCAACCACCATTCGCGGTAGTTGCTATCTTTTTCTTACCATGTCTTACACCTTTACTTATTCCATTATTCATCGCTTGCTTCTCTAAGCAGTGGCAGCAAAATATTTAGCTTTAATTTTCAATTTACGGAAGAGTTAAATGCAAAAAGAGGAGAAAGCTTCTCCCCTTGAAATGAGTCAGTCCCTATTTTGCCAAACCTAGCTTCGTTAAGGCAGCCTTGCTAGCTTCAAATTCATTATCAAGTTCTGACTTATAATCATCGCCTGCCTGAAAATTAGGCGACAATATAAATTCTTCCAAATATTCTTTGCGGAACGCTTCACTCTCAGCTAATTGCTTACACTTCTCAATCCAGTATTGCTTTGCTTCTTCGCTAACACCAGGCGGCATAGCAATACCTCTGGAAGTCTCATGGACAATATTAATTCCTAATTCTACTAAGGTCGGAATCTCAGGAAACTCAGGCAACCTCTCTGACGACGTAACGGCTAACGCTTTTAATTCTCCTGATTTAAGAAATTCTAAAATTTCATTGGGATTATTCAAGGCGAAATCCACTTGACCACTTAACAAGGCAGTATTTAATTCGCCGGAACCGTTATATGGAACGGCCCTAAACTGTAGACCTGTTTCAGATTTAATCATCTCAGAAATGATTTCAGCAGTTCCGCCGGTACCGGAAGTAGCTACAACCAACTGCTTCTCTTTTCCTGCTTTGATCAAGTCTTCCATACTGTCGTATCCAGATTTACTGTTTGTATAAATCATATTGAAGTCGGAGCAAAGCTTACAAACAATTGTCAAATCTTTATAACTATATTTTTGCCCCTGTATGTTCGGCAAAATTGTATAGGTAGAGGAAATCGGTATTAATGTATAGTCATCGCCTTTCCGCTGCTCAATTGCTACACCTAGACCTACCTGGCCTCCGCCCCCACCTTGATTCTCATAAACAAAGGAAGCATCTGAAATCCCTGAACTATTAAGTATGCGTCCTACTTGGCGGCTGAAAATATCTGTCGCACCGCCAACAGTAAATGGAGTTAACCAGGTAACGTGTTGGTTTGGATAATTGGGACCGGCAGTTTCTTGGGAGGATGAGGCCTGTCCCTGACTCTTCACTTCCGGTTGTGGCGAGGAAATCCCGCACGCAGTCAACAATGCTAGTAGTAATGGGATAATTAATGTTTTTTTAGATATCATCCAATAGACCATCCTTTGTATTAGATTCAGTATCATAAGATGAATACGCAAGCATCAATTCGTTTTCCGGACCCTTAAGTAAGGCTTAATCAGAGGATAAACAACTACTGCTAGAGAGATCACTAGAAGAGAACAGGAAATTGGTCTGGTAAAGAAAATACTCCACTCAAACCCTGAAATAATTAACGACTGGCGAATGGAGGTCTCCGCCAGAGGTCCTAAAATTAACCCTAGAATTAGGGGGATACTAGAGTAACCGAGTTTTTTGAAAAAATAACCCAAGAAACCGAAAGCCATCATCATTCCCACATCAAACAAGTTGTTATTCAGGCAATATGCACCGATAATGCAGAGAATCGCCACAGACGGCAGCATTACTTTTTCTGACATCTGCATGATCTTGATACAAAGCGGAATACAAAAAATCATAATAGCCAGCGTAATTACATTTCCTATAAACATACTCGCAATAAAGGTCCAAACAACATCCGGGCTATTCGAAAATAATTGGGGGCCTGGACGAAGGCCGAACATGACCAGAGCGCTCAAAAGAATTGCCGTAGATGCCGAACCGGGAATTCCAAGTGCCAGCATTGGCACCAACGCGCCGCCCACAGAAGCGTTATTAGCCGCTTCAACAGAAGCTACTCCTTCTATTGCACCTTTCCCAAATTTCTCAGGATGTTTTGACGCCTTTTTTTCAACTCCATAAGAAAGTACTGTTGCTATAGTAGCGCCGGCCCCAGGCAGAATTCCGACAAAGAAGCCAATGATCGTTCCCCTGATGATCGGCACCTTTGAATCCTTCCAGTCTGCTAAACTTGGAAATAATGAGCGGAATGAAACTTTCGTTTTGATTAACTTGAAGTTCTCCTTGTAAGTGCTTTCAATATTAAACAAAATCTCACTAAAACCAAAAAGTCCGACAATGACTGGTATTACTTTGATTCCATCAAGCAAATTGGCGTTATTAAAAACAAATCGTTGCTGACCAGATACTAAATCAACACCGACTGTACCAAGAAACAAGCCGAACAACATCATTAAATAGCCCTTCAGTGCACTTTTTTCTGTAATTCCGGATACTAACGTTAAACCAAGAACTGTCAAAGAAAAGTATTCAACCGGTGTAAAATTAATGGCAAGCTTTGCTAAACCAATACCGCTGAAAATTAAGAGCAGGGTACTGACCATTCCCCCAACAAAGGATGCAAAATTTGACATGCCTAAGGCTCTCCCAGCTTCTCCCTGTCTGGTCATTTGGTAGCCGTCTAGTGCAGTCATAGCTGAGGAAGCTCCGCCAGGGATATTTACTAATATTGTAGGAATCGCACCTCCATACATGTTGCCGTAATAAATGCCAGCAAGCATAATTAAACTGCTTGTGGGATCCATTCCATAAGTTAATGGCAATACAATGGCCATTCCGCTTGTAGAACCAATACCGGGTAACACCCCGGCCACAACCCCAATAATAGAACCAATAAGTAAATAGAGTAAATTATTAAATGTAAAAAGCTGGATAAAGCCTTCTAATAGCCACTGAATGCTACCCACAAAATACTCACCTGCTTTTTCACTTGTTAAATCAGAATCCTAAGATGCCGATCGGGAAACGTATTTTAAATAGATATACGAAGATCATATACATAATAAAAGTGCCTAATAATGCAATCCAACTTGAGCGCCTCCAGCTATATTCCTCCACTAATTTCATGGATAATAAAAAGAAAAGAAAAATGACAGTAATCATACCCAACTGTTTTATTAATAATAGAGCCGCTAAACTCAACAACAACAGGATGATAAACTTTATTCTTTCATTTTTTGTAGGCAGGGTCTCCTCCGTTTCTTCGATTGGATTTCTCTTAATCTGAACAATAACGACTATTGAGCCAATAACCAGTAAAGCGCCAATCCAAAAAATGGAAAAACCAGGGCCTAACGAGTATTCATCCCGATATTGATAAAAAAGCAATGTTGAAGCAATTAATGATATACCCAGTACTATAAAAAAGAAGTTCACGATGTAATTGCCGATTCTGAATATTTTATTTTTATCTAGATTTTTCTCGAATTCGTCCAATATTCTCCACCCACTTATCCCATCATAAAAATTCTTCCTTGTAAGCACTTACATAATTAAGGATGTGCCCTCTTTTGGGTTTCTTTATGTTACCACCAATGGTTCATTTCAGTAAAATACTAATATACCTATACATTTGATTAGGAAATCCTAATGATAACTTATCCGTCATAGGTACCTTCGATTTCTTTAATCCCTAGCTTCTCGAAGGTTTCATTCATATTGGCTAAATCAAAGAAATACTCCCCCTTTTTAAGTTTTTCTTTCAACAATGTTTCACTTTTCTCTCGCTGACCAGCCAGCTTGGCAATTTCATCTGCTCGTGCTGAAGGAACCAGAACCACGCCATCACAATCAGCCACTACAATATCACCGGGATAAACCATAACACCGGCAAAATGGATAGGAACATTGATTGCACCGACGGCATTTTTATCTGTTCCTCCAGCATGAATAGCCCGGGACCATAAAGGCAGCTTCATCTCCCGAATCTTCTCAGTATCTCTAACAGCACCGTCTATAATAACTCCGGCCGCACCGGCAGTCTGAGCAATAATACTGGTCAATTCCCCCCAAAGTCCAGCCTTTTTGAAGCCTTGTGCATTAATGAGCAGCACATCGCCATGTTGAATTAATTTTAGAGCTCTGTGTACCATCAGATTATCACAGGCGGGAGTGAAACAAGTGATTGCCGGACCAGCACAGCTAAGTCCCGTATCAATTGGCCGTATCTCTTCATCTACTAGATTCAGCTTGCCCATTGCTTCGTGTACTGTAGCAGCCCCAATTTCACGAAGCTTATCAATCGTCTGCTTAGATACACCTCGCCTTATTTGAGTATAAACAACTCCATTTTCTTTCATTTTGTGTCCCCTCAATCGTAATGATTTAATTGTTCTTGCATGTTATTCATATCAAGGCACGAATACGTGCCCCAATATGGATAACGCTTCCATAAGTATTGTACTCTCTCTAGGCGAATGCCTTACCGACATAGGGATTAAATCTCTTAAATGCTTCAGCGTATTGGATACCATTATTCCCGGAAATCCGCTGCGCTAGATAAGCTCTATGTTCTGCACGGGAGGTATAATTTTTAACTAAATATTCCTGAGAAGCACAGATGTCCATTGCCTTCTTTTTCAATTCCATAACTTCCGTGATATCAATAAATGTGTCCGGATTAAATCCACAAAATTCCGGCTGGTCAGGCTCAAACATAAATACTTTTGCACCTTGGACAGTTTTCAACCCAGGGTTCACGCCCCAGACCTGGGCAGCCCGCAGAGCGCTTAGTGTTGCATGAGCCGTTTCTGGGTGATCATAATTTAAAGGATCGCTAGTGAAATGGGTCAGAATAATCCCAGGCTGGAACTCTTTCATGATTTTTGCTAATTCCAATTTATTGTCTCTAGTCAGTTCTAATAGATGGTCAGTCAGATGTAAGAACTCAATTTCAGCACCTAATACCTTAGCGGCTGCTTCCGCCTCTTTCTTCCGGATAGCAATTACTTCTTCCTCGGTAATCTCTTTATTTTTCTTCCAAACATCATTAGATTCGCCGCGTTGACCAAAGGTGATGTCAACAATTTTAACTTTGTGCCCTTTAGCAGCATAGCTAGCGATTGTACCTGAACATCTCCATACAAAATCTACTGCATGAGCACTGATAACTAATACATTCTCTTGTATCATTTTGTTATATTCCTCCTCTTTTTTGCCTGATAGGATTGTTGTCTTCGGCCCCTTAATGTTACCTCGGCATTTTTTCATCGTAAAATACCAATATCCCCATTCATTTCATTAGGAAATCCTAATACTTGTCTCCACATAATCAAGTTAATATAATTAAATAAAATACGGATGCTAGGGAGATCATTAATGAGCCTTCGAAATCTCCAAATTTTTATTGAAGTTGCAGAATGCGGGAATATGACAGAAACAGCCAAAAAGCTATACATCACACAATCTTCAGTTAGTCAGGCCATTGCAGAGTTAGAAAAAGTATACGGTGTGCGTTTATTTGAACGCCTTTCCAAAAGGATTTATTTAACTCGGGAAGGGCAAATCATGTTAAATTATGGTCGCAAAATTTTTGCATTGTTTGATGAAATGAAGGAGGATTTAACAGCAGATAACAACTTAAAAGTTCTAAGAATAGGAGCTACGATTACTGCCGGGTCCTATGTAATGAATGACTTAGTTCATAGCCTTCAAGGTAAACTGCCACAATTTATCAGCGAATTATCTATCGACTACAGCAACAATCTGATCCTTAAACTATTACAAAATAATCTGGACATTTGTTTAATTGAGGGGAATTTAGATCATTCGGAGCTGATCAGTTTACCAATTATCAAAAACCGATTGGTTATCATTTGTGGTAAAAAGCATCCATTCTTTGAATCAGAAAATATTCAGCTTAAAGATTTGAATCAACAGCCTTTTGTAGTGAAGGAAACCGGTAGTAGAATTCGCACTATTTTTGAAAAAATATTGCATGGGAATCACATATTTATCAATGAACAGTTGACTTCCAATAACTCTACTACACTTATACATTCAGTTATTAATTATCCGGTACTAAGTTACTTATCAGAGATACAAGTGAAGGACGAGATTGAAAATAATTTATTACGGATCATAGAAATACCAGAGCTGACATACGATTGGAATATTAATGTTATCTATCATAAGAACAAACACATTACTCCTGTGTTGAATGAGTTACTAAAACATATTCAAACAGACATCGGGAACTAAATTCGATTTCTAATTAATAAACGGGCACGGTTCTCCACTTTCCGAGAACGTGCCCGTTACCTTTTCTATTTATGTTTGCGGAAATAAAGAAATCCGGCTATCGCCAAACCTATGATGACGGGGAGAAGATGATGAACTGCAATCGTTACCCCGACGGCACTTAACAATATGAGTCGAATCAGCACATTCCTCCGGTCCGGTTCATCCCAGTATGTCATTGTATTCAACAAAAGTGACTGATTCTCAGGCTCTTGTTCATTAGAATATTGTCGGGTCACCTTGACCCCCCCTAATTCCTAGTAATCAAATGTGTATTATTGTATTTATTATATCCATTTTGTCTAATAATTCAAGGTAATTTTATGAGGTTACTTTGTATAAGAGAATGATAATTGAATCATAAGAACAAGTGATTTCCCATTCCTATCTTGTTTGAGTATAGTGTGGAAACATAAGGAAGATTTTATACTCCGGAGGACGCTATGAATTGGATGAAAAAACATGCTGCTGGTATAAGTTATGTACTGGGAATATCCATAGTCGCCTACTTCATAGGAAGAATGCTTCCTATTATCGGCGGTCCGGTATTCGGACTCTTAATTGGAATGATCTTAAGTAATACCATTGGAAAAGCGGAATCAACAGTTGCGGGAATTGTTTTTTGTTCAAAGAAAATATTGCAATGGTCCATCATCTTGCTTGGATGCGGACTAAGTCTTACGGAGGTTTGGAAAACCGGCTCCGAGTCTTTGCTTGTCATGCTAATTACGTTATTAGCAGCCTTTGCTGCTGCTTATGGCTTCGGCCGGTTGATGAACATCCCTGAAAACTTGAATTCTTTAATTGCCGTTGGCACCGGAATTTGCGGAGGCTCCGCCATAGCGGCTGTTTCGCCCATTATTAAAGCGAAGAATGATGAAATCGCTTATGGGATCTCCGTCGTATTTTTCATGAACATGATTGCCGTCCTTGCCTTCCCCTCTATTGGACATTGGCTGCATCTTTCTGATGAGGGCTTTGGCCTTTGGGCCGGGACGGCGATACACGATACATCCTCTGTTGTCGCAGCGGGATATATTTTTAGCGATGAAGCCGGGGCGTATGCTACCATTGTAAAATTGACAAGGACGACGCTAATTATTCCCATTGTATTTGTATTTGCAATCATCATGAGCAAGCGGGAGCAGAAAAATAAGAGCGCACAATATTCTATGAAGAAAGTGTTTCCTTGGTTTATCGTCTGGTTCCTTGCCGCTTCCTTATTAAATACAATGAATTTGTTTAGCCAAGATATCGTTGTGATGACTCATTTCCTTGCCAAGTTTATGATTATTATGGCGCTTAGCGCAATTGGTCTGAGCAGCAATCTTCGGTCGATTGTGCAAAGCGGATATAAACCGCTGCTTTTTGGATTGGCGGTTTGGATTGCTGTAACTTTCACGAGTTTGGCGATTCAGTATGCGACAGGGCAATGGTAAGCGAGATCTGTTTCAGGTTTTATAAATTAAGGAAATAGCAAGCGGGTCGAATACTTTTCACTTACTTGGACAAAGTACAAAATGTTTATTATTCCGAGGATACCCTTTAAGGAGGCGGGCAGAATCTTTGCGTTGGATACCCGAAGCTCTTTACTGTACCTTGTTCAATTGGCCGCTTTATCCGATCGAATTTCGGCTTCCCCATAAGCAGCGGCTTCCGATGCCGTGGTATAACATTCACAAAAAGCCAATCGGTGGCGAAAGTATATTGTATCCACAGAACGGCGTCGCCTCTGATGCAGTAATGAGTGATTCGAAAATAAAAAAGGTTAAAGAGGCGTTCAGCCGTCTTCTTTCCCCGTTATTCTAAAACAATGGAAGGGTGAGAACCATCGACTTTCATTTTTCTCCGCGGCTATATCACTGGTTCGTCCGCCCAAAATGGTTCACTAAAAAATACATTCACGATCAAATTACATCGCATTTTTCAATGGAACGCCGTTCTGTATTGGATTTTGGCTGCGGTACGGGAGCGAACTGTTGCATGGTTTCCCCTCAATACTATGTAGGGGTCGACGCGGACGAACGGAGAACCCAATATGCCAGCAAGCTGAATCCGGGATATACGTTTCACCCGCTCGAATCCAATGAATTGCCTGTAGATAACAATTCCATCGATTATGTTTGGATCATTGCGGTTTTGCATCATATTCCCTGTGAATTCATTCCTTCTTACTTGAAGGAGTTTCGGCGAATTTTAAAGCCTGACGGGCGGATTATTGTTATAGAACCGTTCCTTTCGAATCAAACGCCATTTTGTAACCGGTTCATGAAATGGATCGACAGGGGCCGGTATATTCGCGAAGAAGTAAGTTATTTGAAGTTATTTGCCGATCACGAGTTTTCTTGTAATATCCACAAAAAGTTTCGTAAATGCTTTCTATATAACGAATTGTTTTTTTCGGCGCAACCTTAGTCCAACCAACGAAAGGAATCAGTGAAAATGAGCACGTTCGTGTATATTAAAAATTTAATAAAAGATAAAGACATTGCCTCCATAACGCCGACATCCGCTTTTGGGGTTCAAAAAGTATGCAAAAAAATCGATTTTGCCAAGGATAATGTTTATGTCGAATACGGTCCCGCCACAGGCGTCTTTACACGCTATATTTTAAAAAACATGACTGCCGGCTCCAAAATGATTCTGATTGAGAAGAACGAAAATTTTGTTTCCATCCTCCGAAAAACCTTTCCCGATCACCGTGTATATATCCACCACGATAGTGCGGAAAATGTTCGAGACCTTGTGTTTCGCATTTCCGAGGGGGGCGCGGATTACATTGTTTCCGGCATACCTTTTTCGTTTCTGGACCACTCGTTGCGCAAGGAAATCGTGCGGCAAACACACCGCACCTTGCGGGATAACGGCAAATTTTTACCGTACCAAACTTTTTACCAAAGAAACAGCCATCTGTTAGATTATATGAAGGATACATTTCCGGTCGTTAATGACGGTTACTGTCTCTTGAACATCCCGCCGATGCGCATTTACGAAGCCGTAAAAAAATAATACGCAGAAAAAAATATGGCGCTCAAGCTTCGCCACCTCGCATATACCAGAGTAGATCCTCGACCTCATCTCGGGGAGGAGGCGGATCTGCCGCTAGCATTTTGGATGCTGCGGATGACCATGAAATCAACCTGTTTGACTATTTTTGCAGATCCCCTGCCAGATAGGCTAACTCCGCCTCGTTTTCAATAATTATTTTTTTCTTTCCCGTCAACCTAATAATTTGTAAATCTTGCAATTGATGAAGCGACTTTGCAACCGTAATTCTAGATTTACCAATAATTGACGCTAGTTCTTCTTGGGAAAGCGTCACATATTTTTTTTCGGATTTTTGTTGCTTAGGAAAAGAATGTAAGACGGAGGCCACTTGGAAGATTAAATCGCCAAAGCTGTCTATTTCAACATGACTGAATAAGCTTTCGATTTGAAGGGCGGAACACTTTAGCAGGTAGGAGGCAATATTAGGGTTTTTATGAATGCAATCCAAGATAACTTCCTTCGATACCGACAAGATTTCCACATCCGTTATGGACATTACAACAATGGAACTCGAAATCGGACGCTCCAAAAACACGGCTGCTTGACCAAAGAAAATGCCGGGCGTAACATAAGTAACCGTTCGAATTTGACCGGTTTCAGAAAGGAGCACCACTTTCGCGATCCCATTGACTGTGCAATAGGCATGTTCCCCAACATCCTTCTGTTGAAACACGACAGATTTTTTAGGATGAAACGTAATATTGCCCAGTTTTTTGAACATTTCCAAATAAGACAAGTCGGCTTTTGAAAGTTGATCAAGGTATATTAGCATAATATCCCTCTTTTTTGATAAATCCTATTATAATCTACATTGCAGTAGCTCCGCCGTCTACGGCAAGCACCTGGCCCGCAATCCATGACGATTCATCAGAACATAAAAATAACGCGCATTGCGCCACATCCTCAGCTTTACCGTAACGCTTGATTGACTGCATCTGAATCATCATCGACCCCGAGCGAAGCTATCTTCCTTGCCCGGATGGATTGATCTTTGATTTGGATCAAAAGCGAGGGAAACCCCTCGCTTTTGCAACCAAGTCCGGCCTTTTCAGGATGCTGTCAATCATTCTACAATAAGATTCCCAGTGAGCGCGGTAAAACCGAGGTCAACAGGATTGCCTTCCGTTCAGCTAACTTCCACCGGCCGTCCACGTTCCGCAGCCGGTCTTCCCGCCTGGCCCGCCAACAAGTTTCTACATCTCCGTGCCGAACCTGGGTGACTTGCACATTGGAAAACACCTTTACCTCATCCGCTCGCTCAGAAGGATCCACCAGAATGTTCGTCACCATCCGCTGTGTAACCGAAACAGGCGTCTCGCTGTGCTGCAGACCCGTCTCCAGCTGAACAATCTTGGTTTCGACCAGGATTTGATCGTAATCAATATACGGCACATAGGGAACATCCTCGCGATAAGGCGCCATTTCCCCGTAAACATACTCGATGGTCGGAATCCAGTAGCGAATATCGTCCGTCAGAAGAGCCTGCCAGTCGCGCAGCCGGTAATTGTCGAGAAGCCAGGCCTCCCGAATTAGAAACTCTTCGACTTCTTGTCTCGTTGCCGTTGTCGGAGCGAAGCTCATGTGATTCCCTCCTTTCAGCTTTTCATGAGCTGCCGATAGTAGTCGTAAAAATCGCATCCCATCCCCTCACTGAACACCGGCGTGATCTTGCCCGGCAAACCATCCAAATCTAAGCCCAACTTACGGAACGGTTCGTAAAAACGCTCCAGGTCTATGCCTGGCATGGCGTAATGGAAAGGTCTTTCTTTCACGCCCTTGGACAAGACGTTTTTATACATCCGATCGAAATTCTCGGTATCGTCAATCGTAATCATGCCGGCCGGCGCCTGGTCGGCGGCCAGCACCTTCGCGGCATACCGTTTGACAACGTCCGGAGCATCTTTTTCAACCGCAAACCACTGCCAGCCCTCCAGCATCATCGGACCCTTCGGATGCCATTGGATGAGAGGACTCGCCCTGAAAGCTCCGGTCGCAAGCACGAAGCTCAGATTAGGGAAAATGGTCCAGTTTGTGCTGCCATGCACTTGCAGCTTCTCTTCCTTCATGTACTCTTGCGTGCGCCGCTCCCGTTCTTCCAGCCATTCCACCGCTTCAGGTCCCAGTCTCTCAGCCATCGCCCGGTCGCTTAGGTGCTGATTTTGAGCCGACGAATTCGGACGCGGGTCATTCCAAAATTCAACCTGGCACGCCGCATGGGGTGCGCCAGCCGGAGAGGTGACGAGAACATTAAACCCGCACTCGAAAATGTCGCCTGCAAATTGCACATACCCCCCTTTGTCTCTCATCGCCATCACTGCACGGAAGTAGGAGGCATGCGTAGTGGGTACATGATAATCATCGTACATAAAGTTATCGGCCATCAGCTTCCAATTCGTCGGCATCAAATACTTCCCTCTTCCCGGAAGAACCTCGATGCCTCCCAGGAAAGGCTTGAGCAGCAGCCGATCGAGATACCAGCGGATGTCGCCCAGGTAATCGTCAAGGGAACTGACCCCCGCGTCCCAACAGGCAAATATGAGGCCTCCATAGCTGGTGACCCGCGGAACCTCTTTGAGGCCCCATTCCTCCCGCTTCAGGCTGTCGCCATAGGATTCGCTTTGGGGAAGTCCGATTAAGCTTCCCTCGCTATTGAACTGCCAGCCATGGAATGAGCAGGTGAAGCTCTTCTGATTGCCGCGGTCAAACAGACAAACCTTATTGCCTCGATGCGTGCACCGGTTCAAAAAGACTCTAATCCGACTGTTCCGGTCGCGCATCACGATCACTTCATCTTCTCCCATGTAGTTAAGAATGTAACTGCCCGGTGCAGGGATGCTGGATTCGTGCCCGACGTACAACCAAGTATGTTGAAAAATCTTTTCCATTTCCTGGCGGTAAATGTCGGCGTCTGTAAAGATCCCGGAGTCGATGTAACCTTCCCGAGCCCTGACCGCTGTATCCAGATTCAGCATTGCCTTTCACCTCATCCTTTTTGATTTCCCGTATGGGTGCTTACTTCCCTTGCTCCGAAGCCAGTTTTTCCGAGCCCGCAATCCAAAGGGCGGCCCATGCATCAAACGGCAAGTGCGAGACGCCCGACCGGTCGTATTTCGGCAAGGCCGTTTCCAGTTTGCTGTACATCTCTTCCATTTCCGGCGGTAAAGCATAGTCGCTCCATGCGGCGGCATCTCCGAAACCGTGGTCGTAATTCCATTCGGGAATATAAACGAGCCGGCCCGTGACGCCATGCCCGTCTTGTCCCGCAAGGAACAAGGTCGAAGGCGTAACATGCTCCGGAATGGACGGCCTCATGAAGTAAACCATCCCCATTTCACTCCAGGACTTCGCTGTGGCGTCAAACCACGAAGCGCGCGTATGCCCGGGCATGATCGCGTTAACGGCTACGCCATCCCCGCGCACCTCTTCCGCCAGAAAGAAGGACATCGCCATGGTCGCAGCCTTTGTAGCCTGATACGGCATTTCCACGGTCCAGGGGCGAAGGCCGAAATAGGACCCCCCTTGGTGGGTCGGCAGCACTCCGCTGCTGATGACGTTGATGATGCTGCCGCTTCTTTTTTCCAGCATCGGCCGAATAAACCGGCGAATCGCTTTCAAAACGCCGAACGTATTCACCTTGAACATCGCTTCCCAGTCGCTGTCTTTCGTATCGAGGGTTTTGACATGGCCTTGCGGATAAAAAAGCGTTTCCGATACTAAAGCGGCGTTGTTCACCAGAACATCCACGGTTCCAAACCTCTGAATCACCGCCTCATAAGCCGAATCCAATGAAACGTCCTCCGCCACATCTACCTGGATGGCCATTCCTCTTCCACTATTCTCTAGCAGCTTGCTAAACTCTTCGGCTCCATCCCATTTTTTATCAGCAGCCACAACTTTAGCTCCGGCCGCTAGAAGCCCTTCCGCCATCGCTCTGCCAATACCGCGAGCTCCCCCTGTGACAACGACAACCTTTCCCTCCACTTGCCGTTTCCATTGTTCTGTTGCCTGACGGACCATCTCACGCTGACGTGCAATCAATTTATCATTTTGTGCTGCCATGTAATGTTTTCCCCTTTCTCTGCTTACAATTTTAAAATCCTTGTTTATACAGTTCCCGTATGTCCTTTCTGTGAATGAGAGTGAGGTGCATAAGCAGCAGCGGATGAACACCCTCCTCATATAAACGGCTTACCCTGCACTGCAATAGCGCTTCACGCTCTTCGGGTACGAGACCATACTCTTCAAATAGATTTGCGTCGCCCTGCAAAAAGAGAGACTGGCTCTCCTCATGCTGCGACAGGTAAAACAAAAATTTGTTGATGCGGTAACCATTCATGCCACACACCTCTTTCATGAGATCACCGCACCAAAATCAAGAAGAGCAATCCCCGTTCCCCAGGCTTCAACTGGTTCGTAGCAAACAAGCTCGCGGCGACCCTGCGGCAGCGCGCCGGCCAAAGCCATCCAACTGCGAATTTCCAACGCGCCATTGCCGGCTTCTTCTTCGATTTTGGCGTTGCTCCATTGGAGAATTTCCTGATCCCTATGATGCAGCAATAATTCCAGGAACCTGCGGTCAAACGACTCGGCAACCTCTCCCATGCGGGGAACCGCCACCCAGTGTGAAATTCCCCCGGTGGCCACCAATGCCACCTTCCTGTCTTGCTCCCATCCGTTCACTGCCTCGGCCACCATTTCCCCAAAACGATGCATGCGACTGAGAGGTGCAATCGGCGGCGCTGCAGCATTCATGAACACGGGAACAACCGGTATGTTCATCTGCGGAGTCAGAAAGTGCAGCGGCATCATAAAGCCATGATCCAAACGCATTTCGTAAGAGTAGGCAAGGTCGAATTCCCGGTCAAGACCGTACTGCAATACATACTGTGACAAGGCCTGATCCAGATCAACCGAATAGGGAGGAACTCCGGCTTCACCCCATCCCCGTGTCTTATCTCCTATCCCAATACAAAGAGAAGGCATGTTATCTAAGAAAAAGCTCTTCATATGCTCGGCGGAAATCAGAATGACGGATTCCGCCCCGCTTTTCTCCAAACGGCGTCTTAGCTCTTCAAAAGCGTTATAAACTTGTTCCTTTTGTTCCGGGATCGCCTTGTCTTTTGCCCGCAGCACCAGTGCTGTATGGGAAACGGCAGCAGCGAAGACGATTCTAGCCATCGGTCAACTTCACCTTCCCCCTTAGAATGACTTGATTTTCACCTTTACTCCTGCAAAAAATACTCGATCGCCATGCGATTTACCTTTTCCGGCTGATCCGTTTGGCACTGGTGGCCCGCGCCCTCAAGATATTCAAATGGAATATTGGGCAGCAGCTTCTCCAGCTCATATCCCATCTCCACGGGAGCGAACGTATCGTCGATGCCCCAGATAAACTTGGCCGGCACTTTCAATTGAGGAAGCGAATGCTTTAAGCTAAACCGATCCCATAGTCTCGGTTCTTTCCGCATGCGCGCCTGGTAGTCTTGAAAAGCTTGCATCGATTCGCGAACACCGGGACGGTTGGCCGCTTCATGACGCGAGCTCACCAGCTCATCCGTCACTTTGGACCGGTCATTGATAATGGCGGTGAGGAACTTGCGCATCGCCTCTTCTGTATAGTCGTAATTGAGCAGGGCTTGGAAAGCCGCATTGTTCCCTCCGTCCGGCCGATCGAGGCCCATCGCCATAGCGATGGTGGCGCTCCCGATGAAGAAACATTTCTTCACACGTTCCGGATGGTCAATCGCGTATTTCGCCGCCACATAGGCTCCTTGCGAATTTCCAACCAAATACACCTGATCTAAACAAAACGCATCAATAAAATCCCGTACATGATTCACCAAACTCTGATGCCCCAGCACAGGCCAAGCATGAGGCCGGGCATCGGTCAATCCCATGGAAATCTGGTCGGGCGCATATACGCGGAAGCCCGCTGAGGCCAAGGCCGGCAGCATGAATCTCCAACCGGCTCCTCCGGATGAGCCCGGGCCGCCGCCATGGCATAAAACAACTGCCGGCCCTTCCGTACCGGCCCAAGCATAATGGGTTCTCACCCCATTTGCCAAAACCCAACCGTTATGAAAGCCTGAATTCCCTTGCAATTCTCCACCGCCTCCTTGCATCGAATTATGATCACCCGCTAAATGAAAGGGCTTACATTTTTAAAGATATCAACTTTTTGAAATAAAAACTGCTAAGATGTTATCAATTCGCGAATTTTATTTCGATAATTTGCAAAGTAAAGACAGTTCCTCAAAAGTAGCTATTTACTCTTGAAAAACTGCCTTATTTTTGCTGCTAATCGATGATTGTTTTTTGCGCTAAATCAGTTCTGATTTTTTCAAGAGCCGCTCAATAATGACAGCAACCTCGGCTCTGGTGATAAAGTCTTTAGAAGCAAGCACGTGGCCGCTTCTTCCCGTTATGATACCCGCATGAACACTTTCCACAATACCGCCTAACGCCCAAGCAGATATCTCTTCAGCATCTTCATACGGAAGAATTGTTTTATTTGCCGAATCCATTTTTTCAATAGAACCTGTTATTTTCATAATATTGGAAATAATAACCATTGCCTGTTCGCGGGTAATTTTTTCGTTCGGACGAAAGGTTCCGTCTTCAAACCCGTTGATTACCCGGTACTCGTATGCGGTCTGAATTGCGCTGCTGTACCAATCCGTTCTCTCTACATCCTTAAAAATACTAGCTCCGTCCTCCAGCTTCATGCCTAAGCCACGAACGATAATCGCCGCAAACTCGGCACGGGTTACGTCTCGATCCGGACTAAATCTGCCGTTGCCCGTTCCGTTCACAATCATCCGCGAGCCCATGTTGTTGACCGCATCTTGAGCCCAGTGATTTGCCATATCCTCGAATTCCAACGGATTCCATACCACCGAGTACGTGCTGTTCGTCAGGCTGTTGATTTGCGCGTAATAAACACCGTCAATCTCTGTAATCTTAGTCGGCACATGCCACAACGTACCGTCTGGATCAACCACCACACCAGTTGTGATGCGGTTCGGATCTATTCCGTCCGGAATGGCAACTGTACGTTCAACATACGCGTTAAACTTGGACACCTCTTCCATACGGTCGCCATAAACGGCGTTAACCTTGAAGTTGAGCGGAGGGGCGACCAGTGTGAGACCTTCACGATTCGCCGCTGCCTCCACCACGCGAACCATTTCAGATGACGGCGCGGCGATTTCAATCTTCACCATGATGTCCTGCAATGCTAAATTCGCTCCGAATCGCTCCGAGATCGCATCAATGTTAATCTGCTGCGCAGGCAAGGTGTATGTTGCCCGTTCGGTGCGGATCTCTACGACCGCTTGCCGAGCTTCCATGTTTTTTACCATGCGTCCGTTTAATTCGCCGATCACCACGTCGCTCAACGTTGTGACCGGGATCGTGATCACCGCTCCCGCGTCTTCTTGGTCAAGTCGATGCTGGAGTTTATTCTCATCAATTGTAACCGTTGTCACGCTCTGTCCATTCACTTCTGTCGTTGTTTGCGTTCCCGCATTCTCTACCTCGCCATTCACGAGTACCTCTACATCGGATCCCTTCAAATCCGATACTGAAATACTGTCAATGTCACTGCCGCCACCATCATGATGTACAGCCGCTCTTGGCGTAACTGATACTTCGTTGGAATTTTCACTTTCACTTCCTCCAACGGTCGCTCTCACAATAATATAATAGGTGATTCCGTTCCGAAGCTCCGTGATTTCGGCATTGTATACCGAGTCGGTAACGGTGATAGGAGCGTTCGTGTACGAGCCTTGAACATTGGAAACAAATATCTTGTAACCCGTGGCGTTGGTTACGCCTTGCCAGTGAACGGTCGCTTTGCCGTCACCGGCTTCCCAGGACAATATCGCCGGAGTCCCCGGTTTATAAACGACCTGTGTCACGCTGAAATCCTCGTTCAGTATTCGATCGGCCGAGATCGTTACGGTTGCCGTATAGGTACCCGCTAATAAGCTTTCATTAGCTTTTATTGTAAAGGTTGTAGATGGGACTGCATCATTTAATGTGGAATATACCATTTGTGAAACCGTAAAATCACCGGCATTCGTTCCGCTTAAGGCGACCGCAAGATCCGACAGATCCCCGTCACCGGCACGCGTCACCGTGATTGTTTTCGTTTCTTGCGAATCAGCGACGTATCCCGCAGGTAGAGCCTTAAATATTTGATCCTCAAGCGCTTCGATCGCATATGTTTTCTCCTCCCACACCGCATACAGCGTCACATCTTCGCTTCCCATCGCGAAATATTCGCCGGCTTCGTACGTTTTTCCGCTTCCGTCCGCTTCTGTGTTCCATCCGGCGAAGTTATAACCCGTCCGTTCAAGACCGCCTGTGTTGCCTGCTACTTCGACTGCTTCCAGCCGCTTATATGGACTCCCGTCTATCGGGACGTTACCGGTCTGCGCTCCGTTCCCGTCATAGCCTACGGAGAATACCGAAGTGATAACCTGCTTGACTGTAAATGTCTTATCAGTAATCTGATCCCCGGAGACGATTACGTCTGCAGTATATGTGCCCTCCCCTCGTCCGTCTTTGATCGCTATCGTAAATGTCGCAGACGGATTTTCATCATTTAATGTTGAGTACACCAATTGTGTAACGGCAAAGTCATCGGCATTCACTCCGCTTAAAACCGCTTCAAGTCCCGTTAAATCCCCGTCTCCGGCGCGGATCACCGTGATCGTTTTTGTTTCCTGTGCTTCCGGAGCGTATCCTGTCGGCAAAACAGTAAAGGTCTGATCCGCGATCGCTTCGATCGCGTATGTTTTCTCTGTCCACACGGCGTACAGCGTCACATCTTCGCTTCCCATCGCGAAATACTCCCCGGTTCTGTACGTGTCTCCGCTTCCGTCCGCTTCCGTATTCCATCCACCGAAGTTATAACCCGTTCGCTCAAGACCGCCGGTATTCCCGTTCACTCTCACAGCTGTCCCCTGTTGATACTCGTTGCCATCGAGAGGGACATCCCCGGTCTCTGCACCGTTGGCGTCATATGCTACCGAAAATACCGGTGAGATGACCTGCGTGACCGTAAACGTCTCATCGTTCATCTTGCCCCCGGAAATGGTTACGTCTGCGGTATACGTTCCTTCCCCCAGCCCGTCCTTGATCGCGATCGCAAATGTTTCCGAGGTGTTCCAATCATTCAATGTTGTGTCTTTGGGTTGGGTAACCACAAAATCATCGGCATTCGCTCCGCTCAAGGCGACGTCCAAATTCGTTATATCGCCGTTACTGGTACGCGTGACAGTTATCGGCTTGGTTTCTTTCCATTCATAGCCGACTGATACCGTTTGCAGGTTCTGGTCGGGCAATGGAGCGATTTTATACGTCAAACCTACACCGGTGAATGCGATTTCGACTGGAGCGGCCATATCGTCGCCCTGTAACGCAAGCTTTCCCGCCCGTTCCCCTGCGACCGTCGGCCGGAACACAATGTCGATCGTTGTGCTTGCGCCAATATTTTGCAGTGTTTGTCCGCCGTCGCTGAATTCATAATCGCCCGAAAGCGTGACCGTTAAGTTGTCATTTAAATTCTGACCGTCGATCGTAATCGTTCTTGTTTCTGTTTGACCTACATCCGTATTGGCAAAAGCAACCGATCTGTCAGACAGCGAGACTTCCCTGAAAGAGAAATTGTCAAAAAGAGATTGAGGACCGCTCCCATTCGTATAAATGGTCATCCCGTCCCAATTGTCGGGGTTGTTGCCGCCAGCTTCTTCATCAAAATTCATATTAATGTTTTGAAGCCCCGCAGCAGCCGTCCATTCCGTCTCTTCTCCGTCGATTAACGGCTTTAGCCAAACAGATGCAGCTCCCGCACCATTGTTGGCGGAGCGATCAATAATTATTTGGTACCGATTGTTTGGATGTAAAGTGCTTATTTGATAAGACGTATCACTGCTTGATGTAAACAATGTGACCCACTTTCCATTTCCACGGGCTTGCAAACCTATGCCGATCTCGCTGCCAGAGAGTTGCCCATCATCATTGGCATCGTATCCCAGCCCAAACTGCGATCCCCAAAAAGTGTGCTTCATCTCAAATTCAATAATATAAAAATCCTTATTCGAAACCGGCAAGAATCCAAAATTTACGTCATTGATCCTGCTGACCCGGGTTGAATGACTATCCCCGCTAGCTCCTATAACCGCGGCGGTTCCGTCATAGCCTTGTCCTAATGAAACCTGATGCTGCCTGTCACCCGTCTCCCTCCAATTATCCTGACCATCGAGATTTCCCTCTACCAGATTATTAAATGTATACGTTCCATTACCTGCGGCTATAACCGTACCTTTTACTGGAATAAGAGCTTGGATTAATATTGCAAGCAGCACAAAAATACGAATCCTGCGAAAATAGTTTGACTGAAACATCGATGATTCACGACTCCTTTGCCTAACTAACGTTTATTAGGTGCGTGATCAAAAAAATTTGAACAGCAGCTATTTTCTAAAACGATAACAGGATTAGTTTAAATAAACTTAAAATCTGATTATGTTTTTGTCTTTTTTTGTCGTTTTGTCTGCCTTCCTATAATGAGCGAGCCTATTTCTCGACTCCTTTCCAAAATTGCTTCCAAATCACTGCAAAACGTTCGTTAAAAGTGGATTCATCATATCGCTGCATTTCCCAAAACAATCCGTCCATCATACAATGCATCGATGTCGCTAATGCCACAAAATCCCCTTGTTTGATTTCTCCGTTTTCCATGGCCCTCTTAAAAATGCCGCAGAGCAAATCATGCTCTTTTTTCTCGATTCGCAACATTTCTTCTTTAATGCTATCTGCGATGAATACGGGCGGGAAGATCATTAAACGAATCAAAATTTTCATTTCAACCGATTCTTTAAATTGAAATTCAATGACTTGATAGAGCAGCTGTTCGAGCTGTGCTTTGGCAGGTTGATTGAAAAAAGTTTCCGCATTGCTGATCGCCAGCTGCAAATGGCCGCTGATGATTCCTCGATAGATATGCATGAAAATATCTTCCTTACTTTTGAAAAAGGCATATAAAGAAGGCGGCTTAATCCCGACTTCCCGGGCAATTTCCTTCATGGTCATCCCTTCATAGCCTTTTTCGGCAAATAATCGGGTGGCTGCCTGGATGATGTCTTCTTTAGTAGACATTTAATCTCTCCTCATCTCAGGATAAGGTAAAAATCGATAGCCTATGCCTTTAACCGTTTCAATATGGACCGAATTGGGGGCGTATTCGTTAAGCTTCCTCCGGATTTTGCTAATGTGCACCATGACCGTTCGTTCATCCCCGTCTGCTACTGCATCCCAAAGATTTACATACAGCTGTTCGGCACTAAAGACCTGCTTCGGTCGTTCCGCCAAAAAAATAAACAGCTTTAACTCCTTAGCCAGAAAAGGGATAGTCTCCCCTTGAAAAAAAACTTCAAAAGTATGCCGATTAATTTTTAGATCGCCATACACAAGAACGTCCGATTCAGAGAACCTGACACGGCGCAAATTCGACTTTACCCGCGCCGCTAGAACGTCCGGTATAAATGGCTTCGTAATATAATCATCGCCGCCGGATTCCAGCCCCTTGATAACATCAACCGATTCCCACTTGCTCGTTAAAAAGATAATCGGGACTACGGATTGTTTTCGGATTTCATCGCAAACCGCATACCCGTCCATGCCCGGCATAATCACGTCAAGAAGAATCAGATCCGGCTGGTGACGACGGAATTGCAGGATAGCATCTTCCCCATTCTGCGCTTCGATCGTTCCGAATCCGTGTTCCTGTAAATACATCGCAATCAATTCACGAATATCCGCATCATCGTCTACAATTAAAATCGAAATTCCCCTCATGGTTGTTTCTCCTCACCAACACGAAGGATAAAATAAAATGTGCTCCCTTGCCTATATTTGCTGCGAACGCCAATTTTGCCGTTGTGCCTTTCAATTATGGATTTCGAGATCGTTAGCCCCAAACCCGTGCCATCCGTTCTTTTGCTGTGAATGTTTTGAACTCGGTAATAACGATCAAAAAGTTGTTTTTGGTCCTCTTTTGTAATACCGATTCCCGTATCCCGTATCGAAATCGCACATGCCTTCGCAAAAGAAAAGAAGCGACCGGTTATTTCAATATGATCATTCTTTTTCGTATGCGCCAAAGCGTTGTTTACAATATTTGCAAAAACTTGCTCGATCCGATCCATGTCTACCCAGACAACATATTTACTCTGTTGAGGGAGATCAAAATTCAACATCATCCTGCGATCAAGCATGTCCCAATCGTAAGCATGCTCTAATTTATGATAGAGCGTTCGGAGGTATACGGATTGAAGCTCTAACGTTACCTGCCCCTGCTCCAGCTTCACGAGATTTCGTAAATCGTCTGTCATTCGTTCAAGTTTAAGCGCTTTTTGATAAGCGATTTGAATGTGCCGTTCTTGCGAATCCCTCGATACGCCATCTTTAATCGCTTTCAAATAACCAATGATGGCTGTCAGCGGGTTTCCCAATTCATGCGTGATGTTGGACAATAGATCCCTCCGGGACTTCTCAGCCTTAATGAGCCTTTCATTCGATTGCAGCAAGGCTTCCGTCCGCTCGCGGACGATCGCTTCCAGATTCTGATTCGTCTCCACTAATGCATCCTTCAGAACCTCGACTTCTCGATATGCGGAAGCAAATTTATTGGCCAGCATAAACATTTGGGTGAAAATAAACAGAAATAACCCTAACGTCACGAGATCGATAGAATCAAGCAGAAAATTGTAGTAGAGAATATCGTTCAATACCGTCGCAAGAAAAATCAATCCAACTGCCAGGTTCATCCTTGCTCCTGTAAGCTTGTGTATCGCTGCACGCACCAAACCGTATAAAATATACAGTACCAGGACGAGCAAAATCAGTTGGTAAAATAGCATCCACTCCGTATATATGACTGCAGGCAGTACGAAAATCGGCGTTGTCAGAACGATCATCACCAGCGCGAAAGCATAGCTCGTGATCCGATGAAGATTATTTTCATACAAATGATAGAAATAGAGAACAAGAAAGCTAATCCCGTAAAATACGGATAAGTATTCGATTTTCACCAGCAGCTCCCACGGAATGGCCGGGAAAAGGTGAACCGCAATGATATCGCCCACAAAAACCATTCTCAGGCACAGTGCCAGGCTCGCCAGCCCAAAAAAGAGCGTGGACTTTGCCGAACGAAAAAAATATAAACCAACATGGTAGATGCCCATAATCAGTAACCCTGTAGCAATAAACGCCTGGAAAAGCAACCGGTGATCGCGTTCTTTCGTAATTTGGTCCGCTGTACCGAGCCTTATCTCATTCCACATTCCGCCCTTACGCTGAGTAAAATTCGAAACATGTACAACCAGATCCAGTACCCGTTCCTCCGGCGTAAAGTACAACGGCTGCGGCAATGCGGCTGCCGTCATATCGTCTCGAGATGTGCCGGCCTTTCCGCCCGAGGCCAGCTTTTCCCCATTGATGTATAAGTCGAACGCCGAAGCGATGCTCGGTATAAAAAGTCCAAGCGCCCGCCCGCCATCACGGTCGGACAGAAAAATTCGAAGATGGTATGTGCCGTATCCATGATTGTCAATATCTTGCGACTGGCTCCCCCATGGCGCCGGCGTTTCGATTTGAAGCGGATTGTAGTCTTCAAGTCCATCCGGCTTATGGAAAGCTCCCCAATAAAAATGCCATTTTCCTTTTAAATCGACTGGACCCGTTTCCTCCAAAGGATGCTCGGACAGGTTCAATTCCCCATCTGCTGCTAGAGGCGTTGCATTGACTGCCGTGTTTAAAATCAATGTCATAAGCACTAAGCAGACTAGTATTCGCATACTTGTCCCCCAGATAATCCATAATTTTGTGACGATTTGAGTCAACTATAGCACTTACCGCCAAATAATTCGAACTTGAATTCTGAATATATCGCGTCTTTTGCCCTCACATAACAAAACACCGCGACATACAGACTACAAATGCAAATAATTTGCAATCGTATGTATGCACGGTGTTTTTCAGCTAGCTTGATTCTTTAATCTCCGTGAGGACCTCTCATACCACCCTTTAACCCTGCTTCACCATTGACCATGGCGGTAACCTTTTCTTCTGCTTCCGCTTTACGATTTTCATAATCCTCTTGTGTGATCTTCTCATCGGCAAGCTGCCGATCCAGTACAGCAATCATTTTACTGACTTGGAGATCTATGATCTCTTGAATGTCAACCTTTTGCGCTTCTGCAATTTCGGCTATCGTTTTTCCGGATTGCCGTTCGGCCCGAAATTGTTCGGGGGTTAATCCGAGCTTGTTCAAGACCTCTTCGGAGCTATGTAACATGCCGCCATGTTTCCCTCCAAAACCGCGCCCCCCTTCAGGCCGATTACTGCTCATTATGGTCTCCGCCATCTCCGAAGTATCCAATTCATTCAGTTGTTTCACTTTACTCGCAATCTCCGCTTCCAGAACTTCAACCAGCTTCGCCTTCAGACTCTCTTCTGAAACTCCTTGTTCACCGGCAATCTCAGCTAGCGTCGATGCGGCCAGCTTGTCTCTCAATGCATCAGCCTCAAGGTTTAAAAACTCGGCAAGCTGCTCATTCATGGCGCCCTTAGCAAACTCAAATCCTCCCCGCTTGACAAACTCGCCTTTCAATCCTTTCATTTCACTAACCATAGCGGTGTTTGCGGTACTGCCTCCTGTAGTGCTTGCTGCGTTCACCAAATGATTCCCAATCAAACCGCCGCCTAATACGAATAATGCTAATGCTCCTGCCGCTGCTTTTGAACGATTCATTTTTATTCCACCTTTTCTTTTTAATATGGTTTACATGGTTCATCTTATCCTCTGTACCTGAATTGAGCTTGAATGCTAGCTGAAAGACTGCTGAAGAATAAAAGGATCTTCTTTCATTACGGCTCTAACCCAACGCTCAATTTGAATCTTAGATGCCATCTTGCTCCGACCTTTACCATCTGAGCTCAAACAGCTCGTTCTTAAAATTTGTCTTGTACGAAATAGTGCAGATTTAACCGCAGATTCTGTACAGCCGATAAATTCTGATATCTCCTTCATGGAGTACCCAAAATACTTGGATAATAACCACATGTCCAAGGATCGGGCGGACAGAATTTGAGCTAACCATTCGATGATGCCGTAGATCTCTATATAGTCGGATGCAGATGCTTGGGGAATTTCCGCTTCATAGACTTCATGAAGTACCGTATTTCTTCTTCGATGGAATCCGCGATATTGATCGATTCTTACATTTTTGGCCACACGAAACAAAAAATGTTTATCTTGAACGGAGCCGGCGGATAAAAAATAACGGTACGAGTTCAATAAAGTTTGCTGATATAAATCCTCTCCGTCCCAAGCCGAATGCGTTAAATGAAAGCAATAGCGCTTTAGATCAAATAAATAGGGAAAGACTTGAGCCTCATACTTCACAGGTTTCACCCCGTTTCCATTATTCAAATCTCAATGCCTCGATCGGCTTCAGGCTGGCTGCTTTATTGGCTGGAAACATACCGAACAAGATGCCGATGATGACCGAAAAGCTAAAGGCAATCCCTACAATTTGCGAGGATAACACAATACTCATGCCAAACAGGTTAGAAGCAAGGGTTGCGATGCCTATGCCAAGTGCGACGCCCAGCAGACCGCCCAAGCCGCTTAATACGATTGATTCAATTAAAAATTGAGTTAAAATATCCCGCTTCTTTGCGCCAATCGCCTTTCGTATGCCAATTTCCCGGGTCCGTTCCGTGACAGACACAAGCATAATGTTCATAATTCCGATCCCTCCTACCAGGAGAGAAATACCTGCTATACCGCCAAGCGCAAGAGACATCGTTGCAGACACGGAGCTAACCGTTTCAAGCATCTCCGCTTGATTAAACACCCGATAACTGTTCGTATTTCCGCGAAACATAGAACTTAGCTCCTTTTCTAAAGCTAGGACCACTGAATCGATGACTTCAGCCGAAGCGGCTTGCACATATACGGTACCGACACCTATAGATTGAAATAGCCGTTCAGCGGAAGTTAGTGGAATCAGAACGACATCGTCATTGGCGCCGCTGGCAGAGCTCCCCTTTTCCTCCAGCAGTCCAACGACCTTATAGCGAGTACCGTTGATCAACACATATTCACCGATTGGATTCGAATTGCCGAACAAACCGGCTGAGGTTTCCGATCCGATCACCGCCACCTTTTGATTAAAATCCAGGTCCAGCTGCGCTAAAAACCTGCCTCCGGCCAGCCGATAATCCCTAACAAGCAGATAATCCGCATTCGTACCCAGCACGCTAAATTGCTCGCTCGTATTTCCATATTTGACCGCAGCATTTTGGCTTTTCACCGGCGCCACATACTGAGCCCCCTCAATCTCGCGAAGCGACACAGCATTCTCATAGCTTAAGGTGGAGGATGAGCCTCTGCCGAAAATATTGACAGTCAACAAATTCGTACCGAGACTTTGGATCTGCTCTTCCACATTCTTTGTGGCTCCTTGCCCTAACGAAACTAAAGCGATGACGGCGGTCACCCCAATGATAATGCCAAGCATGGTCAACAAGGATCGCAGTTTATTAGAGAGGATGCTTTTGATCGCCATTTTAAAACCTTGACTGAAGTTCAAGCTTGACCCCTCCTTCCTCGCTCAATTTGCCGTCTTGAATGCGAACGATTCGCTTCGCCTGTTCGGCAACCTCCAAATCGTGCGTAATGAGCACGATCGTATGCCCTTCCGCATTGAGCTCTTTAATGAATCCCATCACCTCAACGCCGGTCCTTGTGTCCAAGGCTCCTGTAGGTTCATCCGCCAGCAAAATGGGCGGGTTCCCCGCAAGCGCTCTGGCAATGGCTACTCTTTGCTGCTGTCCGCCGGAAAGCTCGACCGGACGGTGATGAATCCGCTCGACCAAGCCAACCTTCGTCAACGCATCCATCGCTTGCTCTCTCCTTTGTTTCGAGAGCATTCCGCGATAAATGAGCGGCAGCTCTACATTCTCCAAAGCGGTTAGCTTATTCAGCAGATTGAACCCTTGAAAAATAAATCCGATTTTATGATTTCGAATATCCGCCAGCTTATTGTCGCTTAATTGGCTTACCTCTTCCCCATCAAGCCAATATTTGCCCGAGGAGGGAGCGTCCAAGCACCCGATCATATTCATTAATGTCGATTTTCCCGATCCGGAAGGTCCGATAATGGCAATAAAATCACCGCGTGCAATCGATAAAGTGACCCGATCGAGCGCTCTTAGGGTTTCCCCGCCCATTTTGTATTCCTTCGTCATGTCTTCGATTTGAATCAGCGCCTTGGAGGGTTGATCCGCTTTCATTACGGTCTGCCTCCCCCAAAGCCCCCGGAAGGTCCGCCAAAGCCCCCTGCCGGAACTCGAATGCCGCCTCCCATACCTTGTCTACCATTGGTAGATTCTGTCTGACTCGAAGCCATCGCATTGGGCAGAATGACAACGTCTCCTTCCTTTACGCCCGATACGATTTCAATGTAATCCTCATTATTCAAGCCTGCCTCAACCCGAACTCTGCCTGGAGTCTGAGCCTGTGATGCTCTTTCGCCGTTCGCAACAGCCGCTTTCGTCGCTTCAGGGACCATGACAAAATACTCTCCACGGAACGATTGCACGGCATCAATAGGCAAAAACAGAGCATCTTCTTTTTGATTCGTCAAAATGCTCGCTTCCGCGGACATTCCCGCCTTTAAGCCAGCAACATCATGCAAAAGAACCGTTACATCAAAGGAAGCAACCCCATTATTGCTTGTGCCTTCATTTGCGATGTCAATAACCTTTCCCGCGTATGTACGATCCGGCAAAGCCTCTACTACTATTTGCGCCTCTTGATCCAGCCCGACCTTAGGTATATCAAGCTCATCAATGCCAACCACAATGTGCATGTTGGCATAATCTACAATTTCGGCTATGTCCGGGTTCGATTCCAAGGTTTCTCCCGCCTGAACATCAAAATTCATTAAGGTGCCGTCTATAGGTGCCACGACAGGGTCTACGACTTGCTCATCCAGTAATTCTGCAATGCTTTCCTCCGCCTCGATGATTTGCAGCTTTTGTTTTTCCATACTTGCGGCAATACCGTCTCTTGCGTTTTCATCCTCCGCTTTTTTGTATTGATCCTGCAGATCTTGCAGATCTATCCTACTCACACTTAACTCCAGCCGCTTGCTGCGTATTTGGTCGGATACTTCACGGTCCTTGAAGGTAAGAAGAATATCGCCTTTTTTAACCAGATCTCCCTCCTGAAAAAACACCTCCGCAACCTCGCCGTTTTGTGTTGCTTTGACGGTTTCTCTTGCTGCGGGGGCGATACTGCCCGTTCCGCTCACCTTGACCTCCAACGGTCCCTTCATCACTTGCGTTGTGTTCATACGTATGGCTGGTGTTTCTTCCTCCCGATTCATTCCATTCCAAACCACAATCGAACCTACTACGAAAACAAGGCCTGTCCCAATGAGCCAAATCTTCCCTTTCACATGCATCTTCCACCCTTCATCGCCAATAATGGATTTATTATGAAGGAACCGCCTGAAATGAACTTGAATCCAAGCTTAAAGTTTGCTGAAAGGTTGTTAGCTGCATGTTTCAGCAAATTTTCAGCTTGTGTTCAGTGCAGTTTCAGTTCGAACATTGATAATGATAAACTGTAGCTAGTTGCTGTTGTGCTCATGAAAGGTGGCTGTTTCCATGCAGCAGTTTAAAGAAATTAAGATATTAGTGGTCGATGATGAGCCCCATATTCTGCAGTTTCTCGAGCTAGGTCTACAGAATGAAGGCTTTCAGGTTCAGACCGCACAGGATGGCATGGCAGCGATTACGCAAGCAAAGCAATTTTCCCCTCATATTGTCATACTAGATGTGATGATGCCGGGTATGGATGGGTTCGAGGTGTGTCATTTTTTGAAAAAATCGAGTCAAGCTGCGGTCATTATGCTTACCGCCAAGGAAGAAGTAGAGGATCGCGTGAAGGGTCTAACGCTTGGAGCGGATGATTATGTCATCAAGCCCTTCAGCTTTGAGGAGCTGCTTGCGAGAATTCAAGCAAGACTAAGAAATCAATTTCCGCATTACTTAGAAACCATTATGAAAGGTCCTTTCGCCATTCATGATTCGCGAAAAGAAATTCGTATGCATGAAAAAAGATTAGAGCTCTCCCCAACCGAGTATGAGTTATTAAAATATATCATTATCAATCACGGCATCGTCTTAAGTAAAAGCACCATCTTGGACAAGGTATGGGGGTATGATTTTAACGGGGAAGAAAATATTGTAGAGGTTTATATTCGTTCGATTCGCGAAAAGATCAACGACAAAGAGCATCAGCTGATTCGTACGATCCGCGGTGCTGGATACAGGCTGGATTTGGCATGATCCGTCTGATCAACCCTCACTCCCTGCGTTATCAGCTGTTATCCCGATCATTAATGATCTTGGCCGCGCTTTTATTTATTGTAGGGATTTCGCAGTACTTATTTATGCAGCACTTTATTTACCAAAATAAAGCGGAAAGCATTCAAAGTCAGGTATTGTCCATCCCTAGAGTCGTTTGGGAGTTTTTCGACATCGGCAACAGAAGATCAGGGCTCAACAGAACGCCAATGCTGTTCTTCCCTGATGCTTCTGTCTCCTTTTTGAATGCCGACGGCACTTTCGTAACCTTATCTAGGGACAGCCAAATTACAAATATACCCGAACTTTCAAATGAAGAATACGCAAGAGTCGTCGATGACCATAGACCGCAAGAGCCCATCTATAACGTTTTGAAGGATGAATCCGGGCAGCAGCTATTGGTCGTACTGCAAGCGATACAAGATCGCGGGAGAATCATAGGGGTCGCGCAAATTACGATGCGAACCGCCCCCCTAGACGCTGAATTGAACAGACAGCTGCTGCTGTTCCTTATTCTTTCCATGATTGCGCTTGTCGCTGGGCTATTTACGTTTAAATCCACGTTACAGAGAACGCTCGTTCCGCTTCAAAGAATGGTGGGGAAGGTGGAGCGAATGAATTCCGGAAATTTAAATGAACGTTTAGAAATTGAAGTAAGCCAGTCAGAGATGGAACGGCTGTCCCTAGCTTTTAATCAAATGCTGCAGCGTCTCGAAACTTCATTTATGGCGGAAAAAGAAGCCCGGGAGCAAATGCGGCGTTTTATTGCGGATGCTTCCCATGAGCTGCGAACTCCTTTAACCTCCATACACGGATTTCTAGAAATTCTTCAACGCGGAGCGGCTGAGAATCCGGAGCAGCTGAGAATCGCGCTCAAGAGCATGCACCTTGAATCCGCGCGGCTCAATAAGCTGGTTCATGACTTATTGCTGCTCGCTAAATTAGATCAGAAGCCGGCTGCAGTTCTAACCGCTGCCAATCTAATTGAGGTCGTTACAGAGATGGAGCCAAACCTCCGCGTGTTGTCCGGCGAAAGAAGCTTGGTCCTCGAGCTGCAGCCAGTTGAAAACTGTCAGATAGACATCGATAAAATCAAACAAGTCATTCTAAATTTGTTTCAAAATGCAGTGCAGCATACCGATCCAATCAAGGGAAAGATTTGCATTCAGACCTCCGAGAGCGAGCATGAGGTCATGCTGACGGTTCAGGACAATGGTGCAGGCATTGCAGAGGAGCATCTTCCCCGCCTCTCTGAGAGGTTTTATCGAATCGATTCCTCTCGAGCCAGAAAGTCAGGCGGTGCGGGATTAGGTCTAGCCATTACACAATCGATCCTTGATCTCCATCAAGGCAATCTGCGTATTGAAAGTAAACTGAACAAGGGTAGTCTATTTACCATTTCGCTGCCTAAACAAAACCTAGCGGAAGCCCGCTAGGTCCTTTTTGTGTGCTAATAGGCACTTATAGAACATTCCCACAAGCTGACGCCTCTTAGCATATAAATAACACTATCAAGACTTTAGCAGGGAACGACTTTTTTGAGCCCCTCATGTAATGTAGCAACATACATGCAGTCCCCGGCATCGCTCATATCCGTAACCGGATAACCGATAAGCATGGATTGAAGCAGCAATCGCACGCCCATCGTCTGAAGACGGTACAACCCTCTGCTCGTACAAGCGTACAGGCCCGTTTTCGTAGACTTTAACGAGTAAATGGACAACCCCTCAAACATAATGGTAGAAAATCCGCCCTGCTTATTTCCCAGAACTAGCTCTCCATCCTCAGTGACTCCGAGCAGACGCCCCTGATATACCGCCAAACAAGTTACCCCCGGTGGAGAGCGGGAATTCCGCCCATTTACCCCATCGTCCGTTACTGCTTTTACGATAAATGTCTCTACCGAAAGCGGAGACAAACACCTCATGTTCGCAGCTGCCGACGGATAAAATAAATGGCGACGGACAATCGGCTTCATTCGTAACCATCTTAAACGGAGTAACGATATCGCCACCTCCTAAGAGGAAACTTGAATATGACTCCATCATCATAATTGATAATTATTCTCATTGTCAAGTTAATTGCGGGATCCATACTAACAAAACATTCGATCAGCCGAGACCTTTTTACAAGTTGTTTCGTCCACGGTGCTAGCCTTAAGATGGGCAGCAGAATTTCCTTCCATGTATCGATACTTTGGATGTTCCCAGGGATACACTTCATCTAATCTCATTAGCATATCGCGAACCACGTCAGGATCCGCATTTTCATTGATCGTTATTCCGGCTGTCGTGTGGGGACAATAAACCACTACTAGCCCATTACTAATTTTTCCCTCGCGGTTAATGTCGGCAAGGGTAGATGTAATCTCAATCAACTCGTCTCTCTTTGTAGTCTGGGTGGTCATTTTAGTTTTTCCTTTCTGGGATCCGTTGGCTTCCTGTCAGCTCATATTCCTTTGTTTGAACCGGACCGTTTTATCCCAAGCGGGTTCCTTTTTCGAACACTTAAGCTTGATTTGATAGTACACTCCGCGAAGCAGCAAATACAACCAAAACTGGGCGTAAATAAAGTACATTCCTAACGAAACCAGTAAGTCAACCGCACCCATTTTTTTGTCGGTCACTTGGGCAGTGATCAACTGCACGTAATAGACAAGCCATGATTCAAACCATAAGATGATCAGCGGAACCGTTGCCGTGCCTTCGACTTTCCCCAAGAGGCCAAGAACAAACCAGATATCGGAAATGAGAAGAAACAAGACAAACAAAATGTATACCGAAAGCAATTGTACCGAATGGATGAAGTTTTTTCTTTTGAGCAAACGGGGATTTTTGACTGTTTTTTCGATGAGATACAAATTTCCTTGCATCCATCGGGTTCTTTGGCGAATCCATACCTTGAGGCTCTCCGGCTCCTGCTCCCATGTTCTCGCTTCCGGCACAATGGGCAGCAGTCCTCCCATCCCCGTTAAAGCAAGCGTTAATTCCGCATCTTCCGCAAGAGCATAAGGATCATACCCTCCTGCTTTGCATAAGAAATCCCGCTTAATCACTAGATTCGTACCGGTAAGTGAACCTAACCTAAACAAACCCCATCTTCCACATTGCATGAGCAGTTGAAATGCGGAGAACTCGAGAGTTATCATTCGCGTCAACCAGTTTCTGCTCTCGTTTATGTTTTTGACATAACCGACAGCTCCCGCCGAGAGGGGCGTTGTCTCTGCTGCTTCTATAAGAAGCTTCAATGCCTGCGGTTCCGGCTGGTTATCCGCATCATAAACCGCAATATAATCAGATTCGCTAATGGATATACCATAATTCAGTACGCGGGACTTTCCTTTCGGCGTCCCCGCGGGCACCTGGATATGATGGAAATTAGAAAACGATTCCGAGTAAAATTGTGCAACCTCTGCCGTTTCATCCTGCGAGTTATCATTCAATACATACACTTGCAGTTCGCCGGGATAGGTGAGTTTGCTCATGGCATGCAGGGTATCGGCAATCACAACACCTTCATTATGGGCAGGAATGAACAAAGCTACACTAGGGTATTTCTCCAGACTGACCGGTTTTCGCTTTTTGGCACGGTACAGAATCCCCGAAACGGTTAGCGTTGAGTAATATAGCAGCAGCAGCCAGAAGCCGATCGAAATAAAGATCATCAAATCGTTCATGCAGACTTTCCTCTATTCAGAAGGTAAATCTGTGATTCGAATGACTCCCAATCCTCAGGCAATTCATTCGTCTGCAGTTGAAATTCATCAGCAGTCAGATTTTTTTCATTTGCAACTTTTTGATAAAAACGATCGAGAACCACTTGAAGTCCTTGATGATCGGTGTTAGACAAAAATACAATGGCACAATCCTTATCCAGTTTCCCTACTAAATCATAATGTGCGCGCGTCGAAGCCAACAATAAAGCCATTAGTTTTTCATATTTCACGCGTCTTCGGTAACTTTTCTCTTGATCTGGAAGCGTAACGTAAAAAATCAGGTAGAACCCTCGCTCCTGCCGGCGTTTCATACCCGAGAGCAGCAGCTTTGCATTGTCGAGAAACTCGTTAAACGACAATATGCCTGTAGCCGCCTCTACTTTTCGCAGTGCCTCTACTTCCCGCTCCAGCGCGTGGATTCTGGCCCTTTCGTTCTTTATGCTATAAACAACAAACCACACTACTGTTGCCGTTACAGAAAACAAAACCTGGTCCAAAATTTCTTGCGCCTGTACTGTCATGCTACTGAATTCGCCCCAGTTGTAAACGACAGTGTAAAATCCAAGCCCTAAAATGAAGGAGATTAGAACGGAAAATCCGATCATAGGAGGAAAAATAATACTCATGATGCCAACCAACAGCAGCGTTACAATCATAATAATAAATTGATAAGAAGTTAAATATAGGAATCCGGCGGCTAACGAAAGCATCAAAATGGAATACAAGGCTATCATTCGAATCTTAGTCATGATGGTTCACCCTGGTATCTGCTTAGAGTTATATATATTTCAATATTTAATGCCGTGAAGTAATATAACATAAAAATGAATGATACCATATATTTAAATGAAGGTAATTACATCCATTTCTTCTGAAATGCGGATATGTGCCCGTATTCCTCGTTCAGCAATCTTGAAACACGAATAAAAATCGGCGCAAGCTCCCGGTAAATCTTCACGCTTTCAGGATTCGGAACGTGGCGGTACATCGTTCCCATCATATCCGAGACCACATGGAGCGTCTTTATGTCACCTACACTATAAAGTCCAAGAATAGCCGCTCCCAAGCACGAACTTTCTACGCTTTCCGGCACATTTACTTCCTGGTCGAAAATATCCGCCATCATTTGCCGCCAAAGCTCCGACCTGGCAAAGCCGCCGGTAGCCTGGATTTTGCCCGGTCTCCCGATCAATTCCTGCAATGCCGAATAAACCGTAAATAAATTAAAGATAACACCCTCCAGCACTGCGCGAACCATGTGCTGTTTCTTGTGATGAAGCCCCAATCCGAAGAAAGATCCTCTAGCGTCTGCATTCCATAGCGGCGCACGTTCCCCCGCCAAATAAGGATGAAACAACAACCCGTCCGCGCCGGGCCGCACCTTGGACGCCATCTCAGTTAAGAGATCATACGGATCTCTGTCCAGACGCAAAGCCGTCTCCATCTCTGCGGAACATAATTCGTTACGGAGCCAACGGAATATGATACCGCCGTTATTCACCGGTCCGCCGATCACCCACATGTCCTCCGTGAGCGCATAGCAAAATATTCTTCCCTTCGGGTCGGTGACAGGGCGATTCGTGACCGTACGAATGGCACCGCTTGTACCGATCGTAACCACTACCGTACCGGAGTCGATCGCGTTGACCCCCAGATTGGACAACACCCCGTCGCTCGCTCCGACGACAAACGGTACGGAAGCCGGCAGTCCCATCTCTGCCGCCCAATGCGCGTCGAGTCCCGATAACCGGTACGTTGTCGGGACGGGCTCTGACAGTCGATCCGGCGCAACACCGGCAATTTGAAGCGCCTCCTCGTCCCAAGCCAACTTCGCCAGAGCAAACATACCGGTCGCCGATGCGATCGAATAGTCTACCACATAACGGCCGAACAGCTTGTGGAATACATACTCCTTAATTGAAATGAATTTAGAAGACCGGGCAAACAATTCAGCCTCGTCATGCCTCAGCCAAAACAGCTTAGATAAGGGAGCCATTGGATGAATCGGCGTTCCGGTTCTTAGATAAATTTGGTGGCCGTTCATCTCGGCTTTTATCCGCTCCGTCCAGGGCGCGCTGCGGTTGTCCGCCCAAGTGATGCATCTTGTGAGGGGGTTACCCTGCCGATCTACAGCAATCACGCTGTGCATGGCGGAGCTGAAGCTAACGCACCTGATGCTTGAAGGGGGAATGCCGCTGCGCTGCACTACCTCCTTAATGGTTCCGATCACGGCGCGGAAAATTTCATCCGGGTCCTGCTCGGCGATCAAGGGCTTAGGCGAATATAACGGATATTCAATCGTATGGATGGCAACAGGCTTGCCTGCTGCATCGAATAATACCGACTTCGTGCTGGTCGTCCCTATATCTGCGCCGATGACGTACTCCCTGCTCATGTAAGATCCCTCACTTATGTGCATCCGATTTTACACCACGATGTCCAGAATCATGATCAGAACCAAAGCCAGGACGGAAATGATCGTCTCTAATGCAGTCCAGGTCATTAGCGTCTCCTTGACGGTCATGCCGAAATACTCCTTGATCAGCCAAAAGCCCGAATCGTTCACATGCGACAGGATTAACGATCCGGCTCCCGTCGCAAGAACCAGCAGCTCCGGACTTGTCCCTGGCAAAGCGGCGGCGATGGGCGCCACGATCCCGGCAGCCGTCATCATGGAGACGGTAGCCGAACCGGTAGCGACCCGTATCATGGCCGCAATTCCCCACCCGAGCAAGATTGGGGAAATGTGAGCAGCACTAGCCAATTCTGCAATATAATTTCCGATGCCGGAATCTAGCAGGACTCGATTGAACGCTCCGCCCGCGCCGATGACAAGCAGAATGGTTGCAATAGGCGCAAGACAATCGTTTGAAAATTTCAGCACCGTTTCACGGCTAAGTCCGCGGAAGTAGCCTAGGCTGAAAAACGAATAAACGGTAGCGATGAGAAGCGCCACGATCGGATCTCCGACAAACCGGCTAAATTGGTATACCGCGCTGTTCTCCTTGTTTGTAATGAGCACGTCGGCCAGGGTGGAGATCAGCATGAGGAAAACCGGCAAAAGAATGGTAAACAATGTATTAAAGAATCCCGGCAGCTGCTTCGCCGAAGCGTTTTCCGTCAATTGTTCTCCCATTTCCTTAGGAACGGCTTTATATATTCGCTTGCCGATCCAATTGCCGTACAGCGGTCCGGCTGCAATTGCCGTCGGAAGTCCGACAATGAGCGAGTACAGGATCGTTCTCCCTACATCCGCTTCAAAAATCCCCACCGCCGCCATCGCCGCAGGATGAGGAGGTACAAGCCCGTGAACAACGGAGAGACCCGCGACCAAGGGAACACCGATTTTAACCAGAGATACGCCGGTTTGTCTGGCAATCGTGAATACCAAAGGGATCAGCAATACGAACCCGACTTGAAAAAACACGGGAATCCCGACAATAAAAGCGACGAACATCATGGCCCAATGAACATTCTTTTCTCCGAACATGCGAATTAGCGTTTTGGCGATCCGTTCGGCCCCTCCGGATTCAGCCATCATTTTACCGAGCATGGTGCCAAGCGCGAGCACGATCGCTAAGAAACCTAGTGTATTTCCCATCCCTGTCTTAATGGAATCGATGATTCCGGGCTGATCTCCAATTGCCACCAACGGCATTCCTGTGGCGAACCCGGTTCCAATTGCCGTAATGATCAACGCGACGAACGGGTTCAGCTTGACGACAGTGATTAGAAGCAGCAGTACAACAATCGCCGCCAAAACAATACCTAATAACATGAATATCCCTCCTTTATATTGAATCCGATACTTCAGCCTACAGTGCACGAACCATCAGCTAAAATTAATTTTGTTCAATAACATGCTATATATTCCTAAACTTCCCAAAAATTCAGAATTCATGTTCGGATCAATCCCTGCTTAAAAAACTTTGGCATTATAAAAGCCGCATTCTACAGTTTCCTGTAAAAAGCGGCTTCTTGTGTACTCCACTACTTACTTTGTGTGTTTAGCGTGCCATCATGGTAGCCAGTGAACAGGCCATAGGCAGCAGCTGTCTTTATATCATCGCTGGCCCAAGCAGAAATATGCGCCTGATCAGCATAAGTCTGGGTGCTGCTTTGCTGGGCTAGGCCAAATGCTCTGACAATGATGACGGCCATCTGCTCTCTGGTGCTAAGATCATCAGGGCCGAACAGGATCTCGCTATAGCCTTGGGCAATGACCTCGGCATAAGCCGTGGCCACAATCTTTTTCGACCAATGATTTGCCGTATCTATGAAAAACTGCTGTACCGTAAAGCGCTCAACTAATAAGGCTTCCGAAATGATCGGAAGCCCCATTTTATACGCTTTTAAGCATGTTGTCTCTTTGTGTTCAACCGAAGATTGGTCGTTCTTATCTGCAATGAATGCTTAATAAAGATTCGTTTCGTTTGTTGTTTTTGATGATCATGGGTTCGATGAAAGAAATCCTCATCTCCTAATAGTTCCAACAACGCTTGAACTGACGCTTTGACGGCTAATTGTTCATCCTCCAGCAAATAAAAAGCGACACTATAACCATAATTCTCATATTGTTTCAATACGTTTTTCTTTCGTAATAGTTCTTCTCTCACAATACACCTGCCCATTTTGAACCACTGTTCATCATCCCTTTAACCAATATAACTGCAAAAACTTACAAACCTCTAAACAAAATCTTAAGAAAATCTTAAGAAAACATTCCCCCCCAAGTATGTCTGTATCGGAAGCTAACGAAAATACAAAAAAGCCCATACCATCAAGGCATGGACTTATAACATTGAAGCACTATTTGCTGCCCAAACTTGGGAGCCAAGTAGCGATTTCCGGAATAAACATGATTAAAATCACTAACAGAGCTTCCAGCAAGATAAACGGAGTAGCGCTTAGATATACTTCCTTCATCTTAACATCGTCCGGTGAGACAGCTTTCATGACGAACAGCAATAAGCCGAAGGGCGGAGTAAGACCACCCATATCCAAACAAATCAACATCATAATACCAAACCAGACCGGATCAAAACCCAAAGCTATAACCATCGGAATATAGATCGGAAGCGTAAGCATCATAATCGATATCGGATCCACAAAACATCCCATAACAATTACGAACAACAGCATAACGGCTATAACCATTAAAGGGGAAACACCCAGACCCAGAACCATATTCAATAACTCCCGGCTTGCCCCGGTAAATGCCAATAACTGGGTGAAGGCTGAGGAAGCTGCGATAATGATTAAGATCATGCTCGTAATTTCAAGCGTTCCTTTAATGGACTTCCATAATACCTCCCAAGTCATCGCCCGATAGAGGATAACCAGAATTAATGCGCCCAAGGCGCCGATTGCCGCCGATTCGGTGGGAGTAGCCACTCCAAAGAAAATCAATAATACAGTGACGAGAATCAAAATGGAAGTCGGCATTACCCCGGTCATTAACAAGCGGAACCGTTCGCCCCAACTTGTAGCTTCCACATCGTACGCAGGTGCGTAAGACGGATTTTTGTAGCAAAACAACATGATGTATACCACAAAAATAACAGTCATTAATATCCCCGGGATAATGGTCGCAATCAACAAATCCCCGATCGATACTTTCCCGATGCTTCCGAGCAAAATGGCTGTGCTGCTGTGCGGCATAATGACGGCAAGACTGCCTGAAGCCATGATCGGCCCCAATATCATTAAATTATGGTATCCCCTCTTTCGCATATCGGGCGCAAGTACAGTTCCGAGCATCGAAGTATTCGCGATGCTTGATCCGCTTAAGGCAGCGAAAAAAGCTCCGCTAATGACGGAAAGCACGCTCAAACGCCCAGGGATCCGCCCCAGCCATTTAGACAGCACATCCAACGTTTTTACCACCAGTCCGGAATGAAGCAGCAGTTCTCCCATCATCACAAAGAGTGGAATGGTCGTTAAAGAAAACTTGGCTAAAGAATCGTAAGCACTTAAAACAATCTGATTCATTCCAGATTGAAAGCCCATCACATAGGCGACAAATATAAAATTTACCGCCAAAAATGAAAATGCGACCGGCATCCCCATAAACATAAATATCATGAGAATGCCAAAGAAACCGATCAGAAACATCCACCATTCCATTTCATCACCATCTTCGCTGTTTCATTTAAAGTTTAAACTCTGCCAATAATTTGCGGGTAAAACGAATGGTTAGACACAAACTGCCTAAGGGGATCGGCAGTAAAACAAGATATTTAGGCACTGTTAAAATGTTGTAAGATATAACATTCCGCTGAAAATGATCGATGGTGCTATGCAAGCTAAACCAAAAAAACAATGCGCATGTAATCACCGCAATCATGGCGGTAATTCTATTGAAAGTCAGTTGAAGCTTTGGATTCACCGCATTCAGAAGGATATCTAAGCGGATGTGTCCGTCTTTCCGCAGTACCCATGAAGCGGCGAGAAAAGTTAAAAACACCATGATGTATTCGCTCAATTCCACCGTCCAGGCCGCCGGGGTATTAAAAAAATATCGCCCAATCACGCTAAAGCATACGGTAAAAATCATTACAAACAGCAACACCGCACCAAAACCAATGAATACGGTTTCAATCAGCGATAAGGCATGTTCTATTCGGCGGATTATCGTACGCATCTCAAATAGATCCCCCTTGCTAGTACTTAATGTGTGAAATGAAAGGAACAAGAACACTCAGCTCCGTGCACTTGTTCCTTTCATAAATTTTATTGCTTTCTAAGTAATTCCTCTAGCTTTGGTCCGTTTTCCGGCAGGTTGGATCGCAGCCATTCCCAAGCAGCGTCGTAGGAAAGTTTTACATATTCCTCTCCATCCTGCAATTCGATCTGCTGAACGCCTGCTTCTTTCATTTTTTGCTGCTCACTTTCAATAAATTTGGATAATTCTACAGGAAGTTCTTTCTCTATCTCCCGGGCTGCCTGATTGATTACATCTTGATCCTCCTTGGACAATTGCTTCCACGTATCCAAGTTCATAACGATAACCGTATCAACTTGCCAGTATAAGGGCAATATTTGATATTTCACTTGTTGTTCCAAACCAAGGTCCGTGATTCCGGCTGCAGGCCATGCAACTCCATCAATCACTCCGCGTTCAATCGCTGTGTAAATTTCTCCCGGGGGCATTACCACCGCTTCGGCTCCCAAGGCATTTATGAAAGGAACGTAGGCTGGCGATGATCGAAACCGTTTACCTTTCAATTCACTGCTATCCTTAACCGGTTCTTTTAAATACAAACTGTAGCCCATCCCGCTGGCCCGCCCGATCAGTTGTGCATTTAATTTTTCATTATGAATCTCGTTTAAAAAATCCATAGCGCCACCGTTCCATTCTTCTTCCACAGTCAGTTCCGAATAATTCAAAACCGCCGCTTCCGGGACCTGGTTTTGATAGTATGCAGTGGAAAGAATGGCAAGATCGACAACGCCAGTACGCACCGCATCGCCCTGGTTGAACGATGGAACAGCTTCCGGACCGCCCGCATATTCCATTGCGATTCGCCCATTGCTAAGCTCCTCTACTTTCTTCTTAAACATGCCGAACGCCGCGCTATGAACGTTATTTTCTTCCCACGCTGTAACCCCTTTGAGTACAATCGTCTTTTTCGCATCGGGAGGCGTATTTGCGTTGCTTGAGGTTGTTTGTGTTGTTTCCCCTTGCGAAGAGCATGCCGTCAGTAAGCCGATAATGGCTAGTATTATAAAGAGTCTCCGTCCAAATTTTCCTTTTAACATTTCAATACACCCCTTTTTCGAAATAACTCCGTTAATTTTTTGCCGTTTTCCGGCAAGTTGGTTAACACCCAATCCCAAGCGGCGTCATAAGCCAATTTTACGTACTCCCGCTCGGGCAATTGGATTTGCTCGATCCCTGCTTCTTGTAATGTTTTCTGTTCGTTTTCAATATAATCGGATACTTCTTTCGGAAGATCTTTCTCTACCTCTCGGGCTGCCTTATTGATCAGATCTTGAACCTCTTTGGAAAGCTGATTCCACTTGTCAAGATTCATAATCATAACCCCATCTACTTGATAATAAGCGGGGCAAATCTGATATTTGATCTGATTCAATAGGCCAAGCTCCGAAATCCCGCCTTCGGGCCACGCAACTCCATCAATCACTCCTCGTTCAATTGCTTTACAAGCCTCGCTGGCCGGCATGATCACTGCCTCGGCTCCCAATGCATCTAAGAACGGCAAATAGGAAACCGTTGCGCGAAAGCGCTTACCTTTCAGCTCGTTTATATTTTGAACCGGTTTGTTCACATACAGACTGCAACGCATGCCGTTGGCCCGGCCGAGGAATTGAGCATTAAGCTTTTGATTATGAATTTCGTTCATAAAATGCAAGGCACCATTCTTCCATTCTTCTTCCACGGACAATTCGGAATAATTTAAAACCGTCCCTTCCGGCACTAGATGAGAATAATACGCTGTGGAAAGAATGGCAAAATCGGCAATCCCGGCTTGAATCGCTTCTCCCTGACTATATGTGGGGATGGCTTCCGGTCCGCCTGCATATTCAATTTTGATGTGTCCGTTGCCGAACGCATCTATTTTCTTCTTAAACAGCTGAAACCCCGCACTGTGAATGTTGTTCCTTTCCCAAGCGGTAATTCCCTTAAGTACAATTGTTGGTTTACTTACATCACGAATGCCACTCACCTCTAGTAAAGTTGCTGTAAATAATTAATCGTTGTCTCAACAGTAACAACATCGGCGTACTTTGCATTTAAGTCAAATAAGCTTTGTTCATGCGCAGCTTTCGACCGATCCCCAACGGCTTCTTTTACAATGATCGGGCGCAGCCCGTACTGGATGGCATCGACGGCAGTCGCACGAACACAGCCGCTTGTTGTGATACCGGTAATAATTAATGTATCAATTTGTTTTGAGGTAAGGCGGGATAATAAATCAGTGCCGAAAAATGAGGATGCATATTTTTTGACAATGATTTGCTCATTTGCTTGACGATTCAATCTGGGATCGATCTCGACTCCCCGAGTGCCGGCCATTAAAGTAGTGAGTCCTTTCATTTTCAAAAACCAAATGCCGGCGTCTTCCAGGTTTGGATCCTCATACGAAACGGTGGTGAAATAAATTGGAATGTTTTTGTCACGGCTTTCCTTTAAAATCCGGTTGGTTGCTTCTATCTCCGCGTCGCAGGAAGCGCCAAGCGGCGTATCGGGATTGGTAAACGTTATATTATAATCAATAGCCAACACTGCCGGTTTTTTTCCAAAACCAATGCTCTGAGCGAATCCTCTTTCTGCAAAAAACTTAGTTTCATCGAGAATGTTACTCATATAACCACCACTTTCTATGATTTTTATTTTTTCCGCTGCACTTTTATCAAACGTATGGCTGCATAATCGCTTTTTTAAGAGCTTAACTTTAGTATATATGCCGGAGAATTACAGGTCTGTTCACTAGTTACATATCATCCATTCGCGAAATCCGCTATGCGTTCAAGTGCCGGAAAGTCTTTAACACTGATAATAGCCTTTCGGAGTTCCACAATTCCGCGAGTGCGCCAGCCATTGAGCACACGCGTCACCATCACTCTAGAGGTACCCACCAAAGTTGAAATCTCTTGGTGGGTAATCGCCAGCGACACGGTGCCTTCGGGCTTGCGGGTAAGAATTTCAATCAATGACCGAGCCAGACGCACCTCGGTGGGTTCGAAGGTTATGGTCATCATTTGATTGCTCAACATCCAAACCTTATGGGCCATAGATTGCATCAAAGTAAATATGAAGTCCGGGCTAACGCGGGTGATTTCATCTAAGGTCTCCCTGGTAAATGCTGTGGCATAGGTGGGTTCCAAGACTTCACCTGTATAATAGTGGCTTGACTGCCGGAAGAAAGGGCCGTCGGCAAAAAACTGACCGGGTTCTGCATAGGCCAGTACTTTTTCAGTCCCGTCCGGGCGAATGGCGCTGGTCCGCACGCGGCCGGAATGTATATAGAAGAAATGACATGCTGGCTCCCCTTGCCGGATAATGATGCTTCCCTTAGGGTAAAACTGTGGACTCACAAGTTCACTGACCTTTTCCGGCAGCGACCCGAAACGACGGAGGTGAAACATTTCATTAATTACGTGCTGCATAATGGAATCTTCCTCCTTGCGAGAATGGTTAGAATTATTTGGAAACCATCAAACTTCAACTCGGCTTCTCGTATAGCGCTTCAATTCAGGTTGGACACCAAGTGAAGTAACTTCCTACCAATACAGTCACCACAACTCCACTCCGCCGTTCTGCACATTAACTTCACTTCAATGCTTACGATTCCATATTACTGCGCAAATATCAATTAAACCATTCGAATACTCCTGAACAAAAATGAAAGCGATTTCAAAATTGGTGTTTTTAGTTTTCTGCCTAGTATGAACATAGCAGATATTTGCCTGTCTGTCTGTTACTTAGTTACATTCGTAATCATAACGTAAAAAGTGTGTAATAGGCCTCATTTTGCGGAGACCCATCTCAAACTGTACAACTTCATCTCAAAAATCTGAGACTACATGGACTGTTACAATAAAAAAACCAGCAGCAACAAGGATTCTTGTTTCTACTGGTTAAAACAGATGTGAAATTCCATAATTAATTAGACTCCGAAGCCTAAAAACCCACATAGCGTCATTGCACGGAGGAGATTAGGCTCTGCTATAAATTTTTTCGCTTGGAGGCTTATCGTTTACTTTAAACTATCCAGGTAATCCAAAATTTCCTCGATAAACATCACATCAGAATACTTACAGTTCATATCAAAAAGATTTACCTTATGACTTAACCAATTTCGATCGAAAACGCAATCTTCAATTACAGCGATCTTATATCCCATCATATAACCGTCCAAACAAGTTGCTCTAACGCATCCACTCGTAGAATTCCCACATAAAATTAGTGTATCTATTCCCCTGGATACCAAGCTTGCTTGTAAAGGTGTGCCGTAAAATGCACTCGCACGTGTTTTATAAATGATGTTATCTCCTTCTTGAGGTGCTAATGCTTCAAAAAAAGCAGTGTTCCAAGCCTTTTCCTCTAATCTAACTGTACTTTTTGTTGCTTGAATATCGCCTGAAAGTCGGGTATGCGTATCCTGCGTCGTGTGAAAAATCGGTACTCCTTTCCCCCTCGCTTTATCCTGCAGCTGCCTTGTGGGCTCTATTGCATCCCAACCGGCTTCGCCGCAGCTACTGGGGAATCGCTTCATCGATTCTAATAAGGGCTCCCTTTTATCACCGAACGACATGTTGTAATTATCAATGCATAGTAATGCCGGTTTATTCCCTAGACCCATTCTTGATTGATAATTACCTTGCACCGCTCTAATATCGTCCGTAATTAAATCTTCCCATATATGTTTTTTCATGCCCTTCCTCCTCTTTATCATTCATAAACCGAAATTCCCTTCCCTTAGATAAAATAACTAATATCCATCCCTACTACGAAAAGGAAATATATAATTAAAGCAAAGATCAAAGGATATGCAACGGATAAGATCCAACCTTTTTTAATCATGAATTTTAGGTACAGGAATATACAAATCACAATCGCGCTAATCATATTCACAAAATAAGCAATAATCAAAAATAAGATCGTCCAGCCGACTAACAAATATCTTCTTTTCATATCATACGCTGTTTCCTTGACTTCTTCTTCCGTCATCACTAGTGTATCGTTTTCCTTGTCGTTTTTATCCTCCGGTTTCGTATGTTGCTTTTTTTTACGTAAACCTGGAAAAACATCTATTAGGAATTGGAAAAATGAAAGAAAGAGCAAAGGTATGCCAAGTATTCTCGGTACTAAGGCAACATCACTTCGCATACCGAGGGTGTTAAGCATCAGGATAAGGGTAAATAAAAAGATTAGGAAGGAAAATAAACTTTTTTCGTTTATACGAACCATTAGTTTACGCCCCTCCCCGCCATGCGATTGTACAGTCTTTTAATCAGAGGCCAAAACACAAACGATACCGATATAAGAAGAAACGCTAACGCAATCGGCCGAGTAAAAAATCCTGCGCCCCCAAAAGTTGCTAAAGTTTGATGAAACGTGGATTCAATAATTGCTCCTAGGACAATAGCTATTATTAATGGTGTTGAGGAATATGAATACTTTTTCATTAAAAATCCAATGATACCAAAAATAACCGCAACGATTACATCTATAAAATTCCCGCTCTCCGCATATGCTCCCACAAGGGAAAGAGCAATAATGCCCGGAGCCATTAATTCACCTCTTATTTTTGTGACAAATACTAGCCTGACCCCGATTAATATAGCTATGGGCAATGCTATAATTTTAGATACTACACCCACCGCAATAATAAAATGAGTCATATCCAATTTTGTCGTTAACATCTCTGGTCCGGGGGTCAATCCGTGCATCATAAGCCCCCCCATAAATATAGCCATTCCAACACTGCCCGGAATACCAAACGCAAAAGTGGGAATCATTGCTCCCCCTTCTTTAGCATCGTTGGCGGATTCGCTGGCGATAACACCCTCTATGTTCCCTTTTCCAAACAACTCTTTGTTTTTGGATGTTTTAGCAGCTACTCCATATGCCAGAAAGCTTGCTAGTACCCCTCCAACTCCGGGAACAATACCTACACCGACACCAATTAAACTAGAGCGAATAAAAAGCCAAGGACGTTTCAATAAAGTGGCTACACCTTCCAGGAATCCGCTCCCCTTCATTTTGATGTTGGTTGAGACCGCATCTTTTTGTGCATATAAATTGAATGCCTCGGTGATAGCGAATAAACCGATCAGTACAGGCATTAAAGGAATACCCTGCCATAAATAATTGGTTCCAAAAGCGAACCTTGGCGTCCCCATAATCGGTTCCATACCGATAAAGGATAGTAATAATCCGAGGAGACCAGAAATAATTCCGCGATACATATTACCCCGAGTGATAACAGCGATTAACGCTAGACCAAGCAGCGATAATGTGAAAAATTCAGGGTATGAAAAAGTTAAAACCAGCGCTCTTGCTATGGGAATAAAAAATCCTAGCACAAGCAAGCCAAATATACCGCCTAAAGTAGAACACAGCACAGCTACCGTAATAGCCATTCCCGCTTTCCCTTGCTTCGCCAGGGGATATCCATCAAATGTTGTAGCCGCATTTAATGCATCCCCTGGTGTATTCACTAATATGGATGTAATTGCTCCGCCATAAGTAACTACTCCATACGCCGAAAGCAGCAAGACGATGGACTGTTCGAGATTCATATTAAATGTAATCGGAATCAGTAAGGCCAATGTTACGGGGCCGCCAATACCCGGCAAAATCCCGGCAACCAAACCGATCATAATAGCGCCCAACATGATTAGTATAAATTCCATTTGAAAAACAGATCCGAGCTGAGATATAAAGCCCAAAATATATCGCCCCTTCGTTGTTGTGCATGTAAAAGACAGAGGCTAGTTTTAGCAAGCCCGCTTCAACCGGTTATTTCTCTTGCAACAACTCTTTTACAACATCCTTGAACCTTTCTGTGTTTTCAATCGAATCTTTTACCGCTTTAGTTGTCTCTTCCCCATTTGCAAACACAATCGGTCGGCCTAAATCATTTACCGTCTTAACAAATTCAGGATCATGTACTGCTTTTTCGAATGCATCTCTCAATATGTTAACAACATCTTCCGGCATTCCTGGCGGACCGCCGATAGTTCTTTGCGAATTCAATAGATTACTTAATTCCGGTTTCCCAAGATCGGCAGGGATCTCTGCATCGGGAGTTTCTGCAAATTTTTCCTTCCCATGAAAGATGATAGGTTTTAAATCTCCACTTTTTATATATTGAACCATACTTTCATAGGATCCCCACATAAGGTCTGCATCCCCTCGTATAATTGAAAGCGCTGTATCGCTAGTTCCAGTATGATTTAACGTTTTATAATCAATATCAAAAGCTCGTAAAGTAAGAACACCGGTTATCGTCTCGGAAGATTGTAATCCTTGGGCAGCTATTCTATATGTTTTATTTTTATCCAAGTCGGTAATTGAATTAATTCCGCTTTTGGCACTAACAACCCCCATGTAATCGCCAGAATCGATTGTACCTATCCATGTAGTTTCCGTCATATCATAAGTTGTATCCTCAACGATTTGTGTAAGAGCTAGGCCAGTCATATTGTAGATTCCAATCGTATACCCATCCGGCTTAGATGTATGAATATGATTGGCAGCTATTACATTTGCGGCCCCCGGCATATGTCGAACAATAACATTCACGTTGTTCGGTAAATGCTTCTCCAAATACGGGGCTAAAGCTAGGGCATATTCGCTGTATCCCCCTCCTGCATCATAACCGACTATGAATTCGATATTCTTTTCGGGATATTTACTTACTGTTTCAGCCGCTGGTTTGTCTACAGAGGAACCAGCACTATCAATGTTGGAATTTTCCACAGTGCTAGCCCCGTCTCCGCCACATGCGGAGATGGCGATCAATAAAATCGAAGCAAAAACGATGAATAAGATTTTAAAGAATAAACCATTTTTCATAAAAAAACCTCCTTATAGAGTTACCCAAATATCATATTGGGGCATTCATCAATTCACATTTCATACTCACGACCAAATCAGAATAATAAGAACAATTTCACCTATCCGAGTGCCGTATATATGAAGCGCTTTCATAAATATAATTTCATGCGGCTCAGCTCATTTTTTTTCGTAACACGATCTTTCGTTCCGTCTTTACACATCCTGAACCCCATACCGCCCCTTGCTCTTAACGATACGTAATGTAACAGGGGATATTTACCAGGTCGTTGCGAACAGCGCCGCAAGCAGGTACCCCGGTCCGTCAAAATCTAAACTTCTGATCCAGCCTACGAACCCGCCGCTGAGATGCAACGTATCCGATAAAAGATTGATCAATGTCACTCCTCCGACAACCAGAGCAGCCAATACGGAAACATCGGTAACCGTCATGTTGTACACCAGTTTCCTTGCCGGCGCCATAAATGTCCATCGGTAGGCTTTCGCCATGAATATCCCGTCTGCAAGGTGAGCTTATTATATCTCAGTACGGCCGTGGCGAAGCCTGTCCCCTTTTGACGAAAGGATTGCCGTCAAATTGTGAATGCCTTTAACATACGTGATTTCTTTCACCGGATTGGAATTGATCGCTTATGATCTTCAACTGCTCCGATGTCAGCGTTTTCTTTTCGATTAACAATTTCTCAAAAGCCTGCAGCCATCGGTGATAATAGGTAGAAACAAGTTCCGATTCGGAGTCTTGGCTCTCCGCGGCTTCGATCTCTTTGACAAATTGTTCGTTAAACGATTTCCACGTATATTCCCCTTTTTCAAACAACAGCACCGCCATGCCGAAAATTCTGCTCTCCCACTGGGTTCTGAAAATGAGTTCGCCGTTTTCCCGAGGCAGCTTCAGCACTTTTTCCATATGATCGACTAATGATTCGCGGTTTTCGCTCATCTTCATTCTCCTTCCATTATTGAGGAGCTTTTACTTTCGACACTCCGATCATCGAGTCCCGGGATATGATTTTCACAAGCTCCTCTTCACCCATGTGCTGCGTTCCTTCCGGACGCTCCGGCAGCACAAGATAACGAACCTCCGCATTGCTGTCTACAACACGAACTTCAACGGAGTCGTTAAGTTCCAACCCGAACTCCCTAAGAACGCTTCGCGGCTCCATAACGGTTCTTGAACGGTAAGCAGTGCTTTTATACCAAGTTGGAGGCAACCCTAAAAGCGGCCAGGGATAACAGGAACAAAGCGTACATACCACCACGTGATGAACCTCCGGAGTGTTTTCCAGTACCACCAACTCGCTTTGGGTATTCTCCAAGCCCAATTCCGCAATCGCTTTATTCCCGTTTTCCAAGAGACGTTTTTTAAACCCGGCATCGACCCAAGCCTTGGCAACCACCCTAGCCCCATTCATTGGACCCACATCGGTAACGTAAAATTCAATCAATTTGTCCACTTCTTCCGATGTCATTAAACCTTTTTCAATTAACAAGGCTTCGATCGCCAATGTCCTGGCTTCCTCAAACGACTCCGGCGGCTTGTGATGATGGTGATGGTCATGGTGATGGTGATCGTGATGATGTTCATCCTTTTTCATGACAAGGATCTCTCCCTTATTTCCAAATAATCTTCCCATATCTCAAGCTCCAGTTTATCTTGGGGAGGTGCATCTTCTCCCCACAATTCCCGAGCATCAAAGCGAATCACATAAATGGGCTGGTACAGGTCTTTTCCCTGATGCGCTTGAACATCGGGTCTCACACAGTTGCCATGGTATCTTACGACCAATCCCCGTTTTCCGCGGACATACCTGGGAATACGTGTATGGCCCATTGGAGTGATCATCTTCACCTGCACCGGATCGCCAATTGAATACTTTGGTTGTATCGGATCGTCTCGACGCCCTGTTCCCGTTGTCGTTTGAATGAGATTCCTTTGCGTCGGGGGAAGGTCCGAATTCACTTTTCGAAATGCTTCAAATTCAGCTTTATGTGCAACGGAAGGGGATAGTTCCTTCTGCTTTTTTTCTATTTCTTCCTCGGTAATAACCCCCTTTTCCTTCAGGATCGTTTCAAATCTAAATAACCATCTCTGATAATAGCTGGATGACAAGTAAAAAACGGGGTCCATGCGATCCACGACATACTTAAATTCAAAGGTTTTAAATAAACGATAGGTTTTCTGGGCAATGATGGCTTGAGCCCTTATCCGTCCTTCCCACGGTTCATGGAAGACCGGTTCATTCTCTTCGATGTGCAGGGAACCCATTCCGTCCATTCCGCCAATATCATGGATACTGTTCATTTAAAATGTTCCTCGATTTCCTCCAGCTTCATGACATCGGCATATTTGTGATGCAAGTCAAAAAGATTGATTTGGTGAGAAAGCATATGCCGATCAAAGCAGCATTCTTCAACCATAGACACATGCAATCCATAGGAATACGCATCTACAACGGTTGCTCTGACACATCCGCTTGTACTTTCGCCACATACAATCAAGGAATCAACACCCATGCGCGTTAAATGGGTGATGAGCGTCGTCCCGAAAAAACAGCTTGCCCTCTGCTTATATATAATGAGATCACTGGGCTCGGGCTTAAACTCCTCCTTGATTTCATAAGCATCCTCAGGGATTGCCTTGAATTTGCGAAAAGTGGATTCTACACCTCTGTTGTTCGTATCTCGCGTCGAATAAATGACGGGGATTTGGTTGGAACGGGCAATTTCAAACAATTTTTTCGTTGGCTCTACAGCCTTCCAAGCGTTTTCCCCGCAAGAGCTAGGATATTGGTCGACGATTTCATGGACAGGACGATTGCCGCCCAGATAAGACAGATTGTACAAATCGATCGCTAACAATGCGGGGCGCTTGCCAACGTACGTCTCTCTGTGGTAGTGTTCATATATTTTAAATGCTTCAGGTGAAATGATATCTTTCCAGATATGATCTTCAAAATCCCGTGTCATATGAATCCTCCTCCTTTAACGGCTTTCCATAAATTCTTTGATTACACCTTCGTACTTCTCGTAAGCTCCGAGTACGTTGTCAATTTGCTTTGTCGCTTCTTCTGCATTCAAGTATATTGCCGTGTAATCAATGGCCTCTAATTGAGAAAGGAATTCCGGATCTTTCATTGCATCTCCAATCGCTTTATCTAATATGGCAACAATTTTAGGATCTGTGTCGGGTGCGGTCCCAAGCATCCTTGTTTGGCTCACAACACTATTCAAATGCTCTAAACCAAATTCTTTGGCGAGCGGGATATGTTCATAACCTTCAACCGGCTCATCCGCAAAGACTACTGCCGGTGGCAGATCATTAAAATAATCTCTTACGCTGTTAAATGAGCCTGATACAAAATGCGCATCGCCTCTGATGGCAGATAATATGGATTCTTGTTTACTGTCATGAAGAAGACCCTTCCAATTTTTAATGCCTAATTCTTGAAAAACAAGAATTGCAATCATCGTAGAGTTCGCCGACAGCCCTTCCATTGCGGCAATAATCTCCCCATCAGCTTCTTTGAGCTCCGTTAGAGACTTAAAATGTTTTGGGGAAAGCATAGCGACTTCATCATCCTTCGTGATCTGGGCCAGCCATGTAAAATCCCTCAAATCGAATGGAGACTGACCTGACATGTGGCTGCCAACCAAACCGCCGACATTGAAAATTTGAATGCTGTGACCATCCGGTTTGGATCTATGCAGTGCACTTGCGGCCGTAATCCCGCCTGCTCCCGGTTGATTGACGACGACAACATTATGATCGCCTGGAAGATGTTTCTCTATAAAAGGAGCTAGTGTGCGACCCCAAATATCATAGCCCCCGCCAGGTGGAAACGGCACTACAAATTCAACGTCTTTGGTAGGAAATTCAATATCGGATTCACTGGACGCTCCCTGTTCGGCTGCGGCCGAATTCTCGGTCGGCGAAGTTCCGGCAGTCTCTCCACCTTCCCCGTTTCCACATCCAATTGCAAACAATGATAAAGCCAAAATACTGAGAATCAAAAACATATTTCTGCGCTCCAATAATGCTTTCATTTCTTAATCCTCCTCAGATTTAATATATGTAAGGAAATGTTACTATTACGTCATCGTCTACGGGTTTACTATACTATCGATAAAATTGATTAACAATTCGATCTTTTTTATGTAAAATATAGATACTGTATATGTTTGGGGTGGTCGATTTGGATTTAAAATATATAGAGGCTTTCTTAAAGGTTGTGGAGAAAGGGAGTTTTTCAGCCGCCGCACAAGCGTTATATATTACCCAGCCCACTCTAAGCAATCGAATACAACGACTTGAGCAATCTCTCAATACGAAACTGTTCCAGAGAGGGAGCGGCGAAAAAGCGGTCTTACTCGAAAAAGGAAAAAATGTATACGCCTACTATAAAAGCGGGTACGAAATGATCCAAAGGGGAACCGAATTATTTTTTTCGGACGCTCGCTTACGTGTGCCAATGGTGATTTCAACTCCAAACCATTTGGGGGAACATATTCTTTCGGAAATCATAGAGGTCATTAAAAAGATCCAGCCTCAAATTAATTTTTTATTAGAAATTAATGAGTCTGCAGTCACGCTCGAAAAGATATCGAAAGGCGAGGCCGACATCGGCATTGCTTATTTATTATCAGCTAAGGAAATCAACTCTTTAGAAGGGTTGGAAGTCCATAATATAGCCACGGAAGATATCATCTTGGTATGCTCTCCTCAACACAATCTGACCAAGTTAGATGAAGTAACCATTGAACATTTGAAAGAAGAACATATTATACTCACAAACAAAAAGTTTAAGGGATCAAACGAAGTCGATAAATTTTTGCACAGACACGGTTCAGGCAAATATAAAACCATTGAATCGAAAAATATCGAGTGGCTTAAAAACATGGTCAAAAAACTATCCGGCGTTTCCTTCCTTCTACGAAACATCGTTAGCGACGACATTAAAAAAGGGGAACTGATCGAATTGCCGTTTTATCATGACTTGCCCGAAATCCCTATCGTTCTTGCATTCCGAAAAGGATTGGATGATACGATCAAATCGCAGGTTGTCGAAGTAGCCAGAAAACAATTTAAGGATATACTCAACCAAAACTGAAAACGATCGCGACGCGCTTATATGCAGGCTGAGGAAGGGCTGCCCAAAGGCGTAAGCCCGGCGATGCTTAAGGGTATGGCATGAGGCGATCACTGGCGGGTATTTTAAATGAAGTTAGTGGATGTAGACACGGGGAATTGAAAAGACAACTGTCTCCTACACCTTTATACAAAGTATTCAGTATTATTTAGCTGCTAACTATAAGAGGACTCATATGAATCCTCTCAGCTCATATCGATGACATTGCCTCCATCACGGCAACGAAGCATTGCCGCAGATTCGTCGTAACGGCATCAACGGATTCCGTCGATTTTCTACACCCGATCAGACCGTCGGATTCAGTTTGTTTGGAAGGGTTCGTCACTTGGGCAGGGAAGACTCCATTGAAGTATTTGTTAATGTCATTAAAGAGGGTTTGTTAAGGGGAGAACGAAAAATTGCCGCTACTTCGTTCTTAACTTTCGTAGCGCTTGATGAGGATAAAAAACCGGTTTCTGTCCCCGAAATTGTCCCGGAAACGGAAGAAGAAAAGAAGCTGCATGAAACGCTCCGCAGCGAGCGGAAATCCGTAGGCTCAGACGCGGGAAAAGCAAAAAAATTGCAGGATTTTTATCGTTAAAAAATCCTTGGGATTAATACAAAGGAAAAGGGCCGGCGTCTGAACTACACCCAAGGCCGGCTCTTCTTTGCATGATCGGAAGAAAATCAGTTCTGAGGCAATTATAGAGGCGAAAAGCCCTCTTCCCGCAAATACTCCTCAGCCTCTTCATAGGTTTCAAACGCTGATTCCAAACTCAAGCCCGCATATACATACCAGAGATCGTCCTCATGCTTAAGGAGAAGCAGTTGTTGATCCGGCCCAGACCAGCGCCGCTCTAGTTCCCCTGAGGCTTTCGAAACGTCATGGTCGGAACTTCTCTCTACCGCTTTAACGGATAAAGAACGGATGGACTCGTCAATAAGGGAACGAAGCTGTTCAGCAGCATACTCGCGAATATTCACAAACCCTTTTCCGTCCGTATCATATCCCTGAAGGAGACCGGCATAAACGAAGCCGTTCCCGTTCGGATGAAGATGATAAACAACGATTTTTTTGTCGTAGGCGCTTTTCTCATAATGAAAGTTTACGCGTCCAAGCGATACTTCTTTCCGCAGTAATTCAGGGAACGATTGAACAATCGCAACCTTTTCTTCAAAACTTAGCATACACGCCTCCGGGAAACGTTTCATTTTTGTTTGAAATTATAGCATACACATAGGAGAAGACCAAATAGAGGAAGATCTTAGCGAACAACCTTCTATTCTCATGCTTGGTTTGCTAAGGAGGGACCCTCTGTTTTCAACAGCGCCCTTGACCGCGCTTGGCCTGCATTGGTTAGGGAAACGGCGGCGCGGATAATCGATGCAGCACCCATATCGTTCTTTAATGCCATCGGTTACGTTGCTTCTGAAACGATATTTTGGGCTTTCTCCTCGGCTCGCGCAACGATGGATTCCGCCTTCGCTTCCACATTTTGTCTCGCTTCAATGACCCCATTGTTAACAATTTGGTTAACTCTAAATCTGCAAGATTTCTTTCTTTTTCTGAAATTGACTTGTCCAAATGATCCCCTTTCCTGCCAATATTACACATCAATTGAAAACTGAATAACAACAAAATGAATAACTCCCTTTAGTTTAAACCATACCTGGCTTGTTGTTTTTCCCTAAAAGAAAACCACCGTCAAGACTGTAAGCGTCAAATACTCCCCACCTATGGCGGCTGAAATAGCTATGAGATAATCTTCCTCAAAATGATGCGAGGAGAATTTTTTTCATGTCTACCCAAGAGGAACGAAGACAGATCTGGGAATCGCGAATTGCAGCTTTCCGGGCAAGCGGTCAGAAGGCCACAGAATGGTGTGCTGCTAATCAAATCAATCGGCGTCAGCTATTAGTTGGATGCGGAGGTTTAACGACGCTCGAACCGCAGTGAACTCTGGGTCATGGGTGACGATCAAAGTAGATCAGCAACCGGAGGATACGTCATCCTTACAGATCAAAATCGGTTCCGCTGCAATCGAAGTGAAGCCCGGATACGACGCTACCCTGTTAGCCGATGTCGTCCGAACTACGGCTTCATCCACAATGACCGTCATCCGCCGTGAATTGCGATGGTTGCTCGACGGCCTCTCTCTCGAACAACGAAAAGCGCACCCGGTTGTTGCCGCTCGGACGGTGATTTAAACATGTTCAGGATATCGTCATCCTATGTTCGGAAAACCTGACAGGAAAAGCGGAGCTTTCCACCGAAAGGTTATAGCTTTGAAAAAGATAGCCGAAACCTCATCCCTTACCATAGAAGAACTTAAACAACAAAATGCAAAGCTAGAGCTGCAAAACGCGGAGTTGACCGCGAAGCTCAACTGGCTGAAGGAGCAGTTCCGCCTCAGTCAGCAAAAGCGATTCGGCGCATCCAGTGAACAAACGCACCCAGAGCAGCTCCAGTTGTTTAACGAGGCGGAAGCCGAGGCCGAACCCTCCAAGACAGAGCCGACGCTAGAAACGATCACGTACAATCGCAAGAAACAAAGCGGTCAGCGGGAAGCCATGCTGGAAAACTTGCCGACAGAGATCATCGAGTACCATCTGCCCAAGGAAGAGCAGGCGTGTTCGTGCGGCTACGAATTGCATGCGATGAACGGAAGTCCGACGGGAACTGCAAATCATCCCTGCGCAAGTGAAAGTGGTGGAGCACAAGCGCTTTGTGTACTGCTGCCGGCGCTGTGAGCAAGAGGAAATCCGTACGCCGATTGTGACGGCGCCAATGCCACAACCGGTGCAGTCGGCGAACACCCAAAGGCATTCCTCACCGGCTTCAGCGGATATCTGCAAGTAGACGGATATTCCGGGTACCACAAGGTAGCCGATGTGACCTTGATCGGTTGCTTGGCGCACGCTCGGCGAAAGTTCGACGAAGCGCTCAAGGCGCTTCCCGATTCGAAACGATTGGCTGCGGTAGCCGCTAGGGAAGGGCTAGAGTTTTGTAACCGTCTCTTCGCGGTGGAACGCGAACTAAAGGAAGCAATGCCCGAGGAACGTCACAAGGTCCGTAAGGAGCAGAGTCGCCCCATTCTGGATGCTTTTTGGGCATGGCTGCAAACACAGCGATCTCGCGCTTTGCCGAAAAGCATCCTTGGCGAAGCGGTGAAGTATTGCCTCAACCTCAGTGGGATAAATTAAGCGCATTTCTCCATGAAGGGCGATTGGAGCTCGACAAAAATTGTGATGTTCAGCAGCATACAGATCATAAGAGTTAGAACTATCAACATCAGGTACAATTTGTATAATTCAGCCAATTACTCTCTCTCAGTTTTTGAAAGATTCTGTTGCTATTCAATCTAGCTCTATGTCCTCAAAAATTATGAGTCGCTGCCGATCCACATGGATCTATATTATTACCCCCGATGTAAAGCGCAAAAGAACAAACCGGGGAAACTGTAAAAGTGTCCCCGGCTTATCGTTTATCTTATAAAATCTCTGTGATATTCCAGAATTCATTGGAAAACGGGCCCGCAAACCTAGTTTACAACAAGTCCGACGGTCAATATCTCCTCTTACTCAAGATTGGCATGTCGCCCAAACATCGTAGTGGAGTCAAGCCCCTTTTTCTCCATAAACCTTAAAATGATTGCATCGTAGAATAGCAACAAGGTTTGCTCAAATAATGAACCCATCGGCTGTATGGTTTTATAATCACCGTCCGCTTTATCCTTCGGTGATCCAGGCAGCTTGATCGCAAAATCCGATAATTGCCCAATGGTCGATTCGGGAAAAATCGTTACAGCGGCAACCGTAGCTCCTAGATTTCTTGCCTTCTCCGCCATCGAAACCAAACTTTTCGTTTCCCCAGAGCCTGATCCAATGATGAACAGATCGCCTTTTTCTAAGTTCGGGGTAACGGTTTCCCCTACTACGTACGCATCGAGCCCCATGTGCATCATTCGCATTGCAAACGATTTGGCCATGAAACCTGAGCGACCGGCGCCTGCTACAAAAATTTTGTTTGCCTGCAAAATCCCGGCGACCAGTTTTTCAGCTTCGCTGTCTTCAAGAAACTCCACTGCCCGGCTTAACTCTTTGATGATTTCTGCAAAATAATGAGTAGTTTGCATGATCAACGTTACCCTTGGTTAATCAATTGGCGCATTGCCGCTGCCGCAGCTTTCTTATCCGCCTGGCCAGTAATACCGCCGCCTACAATCACCAGATCCGGCTGCGCTTTAACGACTTCCGGCAGTGTGTCGAGCTTGATGCCGCCTGCAACTGCAGTTTTGGCGTTTTTCACAACACGTTTAATGGTTTGCAGGTCTTCGAAAGAATTTTGACCAACCGCTTGCAGATCATATCCGGTATGCACACAAATGTAATCGACGCCGAGTGCATCCACTTCTTTTGCACGTTGTTCCAAATTTTTAACGGCGATCATATCAACCAAGATTTTTTTTCCTTGTTTTTTGGCCTCTTCAACAGCGCCCTTAATGGTCATATCTTCAGCCGCTCCGAGAATTGTGACGATGTCGGCACCCGCCTCGGAAGCTTTCATCACTTCGTAGCCAGCCGCATCCATTACTTTAAGGTCTGCGAGTACTTTCAAATTGGGGAATGCCTGCTTCATTTCCTTAACGGCCCGAAGACCTTCGTTAATGACAACAGGGGTACCGATTTCTACGATATCCACGTATTGCTCGACTTCCTTGACGAGTGCAATACCTTCCGGGATGTTCACTAGATCCAATGCTATTTGAAGTTCCATGTTTTGTTTCGCTCCTATTCTGTATTTTAATTACACTAGCGTGTAATTGTTTTGTTTACAGTTATTATTCTAGTACGTACAAATCATATTTAAAAGTACGCACTTTAATATCATATAGTGTTTATAAAGTTATATAGTATCTAAAAGTATACTGTTAATGAGATGCTTTCACGCCGTATAAACCTACTGGTTAATTGGATAAACGCTGTTCGAGCTTTGCCTTTTCTGCTTCAAAGCCCGGCTTGCCAAGCAGGGCAAACATATTCTTCTTGTAAGCTTCAACCCCCGGCTGATCAAATGGGTTTACACCCATCAAGTGTCCGCTGATGCCGCACGCTTTCTCAAAAAAGTAAACCAATTCGCCGAACGTGTATGCATTTAGTTGATCGAGCTCCACAATAAAGTTCGGCACTCCGCCGTCCACATGGGCGAGCAGCGTCCCCTGAAATGCTTTGTTGTTAACCTCATGCATCTTTTTTCCCGCTAGGAAGTTCAATCCATCGATATTCTCGGGCACTTCTTGAATCGTTACTTCGATTTGCGGATTTTTTACATGGAGAACCGTCTCGATGAGATCTCTTCGACCTTCCTGGACGTATTGCCCCATCGAATGAAGATCCGTCGTAAAATCAACAGACGCTGGAAACAGTCCTTTTTGATCCTTGCCTTCACTTTCTCCAAATAGCTGTTTCCACCATTCCGAAACATAATGAAGCGACGGTTCGTAATTTACCAGCAATTCGATCGTTTTCCCCTTACGGTAGAGGGCGTTCCGAGCCGCAGCGTACTGATAGCACGCATTACTCCGCACGTCGGGATTCAAATAGTTGTTATATCCCTGCGCAGCCCCTTCCATGATCTGATCAATATTTATTCCCGCTACGGCGATAGGCAGCAGACCCACAGCTGTTAAGACGGAATATCTTCCCCCGATATCATCCGGAATGACAAAGGTTTCATATTCTTCTTCGTCAGCAAGCTTTTTTAATGCTCCCTTTGTTTCGTCCGTGGTTGCATAGATTCGTTTTCTAGCGCCCTCTTTTCCGTACTTTTTCTCCATATAGTCACGGAAAATACGAAAATCGATGGCAGGCTCGGTCGTTGTACCCGATTTAGAAATGACATTGATCGAGATATCTTTGCCTTCCAAAACTTCTAACAAATGAGATATATAGGTGGAGCTAATATTGTGCCCTGCAAAATAAATTTGTGTCGCATCGGCTAGTTGATTATGAAACGTATGCGACAACGTTTCAATTGCCGCCCTTGCACCTAGATAGGACCCGCCTATACCGATAACAACAAGCGCATCTGAATCGTTTCGAATTCGCTCAGCAGCCTGTTTGATCCGTACAAACTCATCCTTGTCATAGTTGATCGGCCAATCCACCCAACCGAGATAATCAGAACCGGGTCCCTTTTTTTCATGCAGGAAGCCATGGGCTGCCTTTACGAATTCACCCAAATGGTCTACTTCACTTTTATTCATAAATGAAAGTGCGTTGGAATAATCAAACGAAATTGGCACGCAAATTACCCCTTACTGTAGTCGTGTCACTTCTTTTCACCGCATGTCCGCCAAATTCATTGCGCAAGGCCGCCACCACTTTGCCGGTGAACGTGTCATGATCCAACGACCGATAACGCATGAACAGAGACATTGCGATGACGGGTATAGCCGTTTGTAGATCTAGGGCTGTTTCCACCGTCCATTGTCCTTCACCAGAAGAATGCATGACGCCTTTGATTTCATCCAATTTTGCATCTTTTGCAAAAGCGCGCTCCGTCAATTCCATCAACCACGAACGAATGACCGATCCGTTATTCCAAACTTTTGCTACTTTTTCATAGTCGTAATGGAAGTCGCTTTTCTCTAATAGTTCGAACCCTTCCCCAATCGCCGCCATCATCCCGTATTCGATCCCGTTATGAACCATTTTGAGAAAGTGGCCGCTGCCCGCAGGTCCGGCATAAAGACAACCATATTCGACAGCCGTCTCTTGGAAGATTTGCTGCACAACGCTCCACGCTTCAGGATCTCCGCCAACCATATAACAAGCCCCGTGGCGGGCGCCTTCTATTCCGCCGGAGGTGCCTGCATCCATAAATCTCACACCGATTCCCTTAAGATCGTTGTACCGGCGAATGGATTCCTTATAGTGTGAGTTGCCTGCATCGATCACAATATCTCCGGCATCTAACAAGGGGATCATCTCTCCGACGACGGAATCGACGACCGAGTGCGGCACCATGATCCAAATCACTCTTGGCGGCTGCAAAGCTTGCATGAGCTCCTCCAAGCTGGCTGTTCCTTCAGCCCCGGAGCTTCTCAGTTCCTCCACTGTATCCGCATCTACGTCAAATGCCACTACATCATGACCATGGTCCATTAGATTACGTCCCAAGTTCAATCCCATTTTGCCCAAACCGATTAAGCCAATTTGCATTTATATCACCCCTGCAATTCACTCTCACTACCACCACTTAAATCCGTCTTCTTGCAACAATGTTTGGGCCGCATCCGGCCCTAAGGAGCCTGCAGGGTATTGATGAATCGGCAGCGTGTTCGCCGCAAACGCATCCAGCAGCGGTTGTATCCATTTCCAAGAAGCTTCTACTTCATGCCAATGGGCGAAGTAGGTGGAATCTCCTCGCAGAGCATCGAATAGCAACAGTTCGTACGCTTCGGGCACGGTTTGTCCATCAGGAGTAAAATCTACCGCGACGGGCTCAATTTGCCCGTTTTGCGATACATTTTTGCTGTTCAATTGCAAGGCAACGCGTTCTTTTGGATTAATATTGATGATTAATAGATTCGGCTCCGTTTTTTGCTGCTCCGTTTCATACAGATTGGCGAGCGGATTTTTAAATTCGATCACCATCTTTGTCGACTTTTCCCGCATTCGTTTCCCTGTGCGGATATAGAACGGAACACCGCTCCAGAACGCATCATCAATCCACAAACGCGCAGCTACGAAAGTATCCGTGGTTGACGCAGCATCAACTCCAGGTTCTTCTGTATATCCCTCTACGGATCGTCCGTTGATTTCGCCGGGTCCATATTGCCCGCGTACCACGTGAGTGACAACATCTTGTTGCTCATAGGGACGAAGCGAGTTCATAATTTTTCTTTTTTCATCACGAATATGGTTTGCCGTAATTTGATTCGGCACGTGCATCGCCATAAGCATCAGCAGCTGCAGCATATGGTTTTGCACCATGTCGCGAATTGCACCGGTGTGATCATAGTAGCCGGCCCGTTCTTCTACACCTACCGTTTCGCTGGCGGTAATTTGCACATTGGCAATGTATCGATTGTTCCATAACGCTTGCAGAATCGGATTGGCAAAGGCTAACGCTTCGAGATTCTGAACCATTGGCTTGCCGAGATAATGGTCAATCCGGTAAATTTCTTCCTCCGCGAATGCCTGGCTTATTTTTTGGTTTAAAACTTGAGCGGAACTCAGATCGTGCCCGAACGGCTTTTCGATTATGATCCGCTTCCAGCCTTTGGTGTCGGTTAAACCGCTTTGGCGGAGGTTCGCGGTGATAACGTCAAACAGTTTTGGTGCAACGGACAGGTAAAACATACGATTTGCAGGAATGTTGAGCTCCGCTTCTCTTTGTTCAACAATCTGCAGCAATTTTGTATAATCTTCGGGGCTCGCTGCGTCCAAGCTGCTGTAGCAGAACGTGTTTAAAAACTGCTCCAATCGGGAGTTGTCATCGCCTGTCCGTCTGGAAAACGTAGTTATCGATTCAAGCACCTGTGTTCGAAATTCAATCTCCGACAATTGTATAGTTCCCAAACCAATCACGGAAAATGCATCGGGCATCTTTCGATCCAAAAATAAATTATATAAAGCCGGGAATATTTTTCTTTTCGCTAGGTCCCCTGTGGCGCCAAACAATACAAATGTCATCGACTCCACTTTGATCTCCCCCATTTCATGTAACGTTAAAATCACTTGGTTGGCGTTCAATGCGATAGGTCATACTATAACTTGTACAAACCAATTTTGTAAGAACGCACTTTAAAATCATATAGTGTCAAAAAAGAAACTATGTGATAGAATAGGCTCGGGGGTGAGAGAATGCAACGTGTTTCTCAAAAGGAGTTTAATTGCGAAAAGGAATTGACGCTTCACGTCATTGGCGGCAAATGGAAGATGATTATTTTGTGGCATTTGGGCAAAACAGGCACAAAGCGCTTTGGTGAATTAAAAGCTCTTATCCCGGATATCACACAAAAAATGCTGGTCAATCACCTGCGCGAACTGGAAGAAGACCAGATCGTTCATCGCGAAGTATATCCCGTTGTCCCACCAAAAGTGGAATATTCATTGACAGAATACGGACACAGTCTAATACCTGTCCTCGATGCAATGTACGAATGGGGTAAAAATTATATGCAAACTGCTATGAAGGATCAGATTAAACTTAAAGAACCGACAGGATGGTCATAACCCTGTCAAGTAGACACGAACAAAAGGACACCTTCACTAAGCTGCGGCCGTTTCTCGGTATTCTACCGGAGAACGGTCGTTGAGCTTTTTTTGGAAGCGATTGTTATTGTAAAACAAAACATAGTCGTGAATGGTCTGCTCCAGTTCAGAAACAGTCCGGAGAGTGGTGAGATCTTTTCCGTCTTCAAGTGAGAGAAAAACGATTCGATACAGGCAGCTCTCCAGTTTTCTTCCCGGATCGCGTCGGTCACCACCTTCGATAAAACTTTGCTTCACGAGGGTTTACACAAAATTTCGTAATCATTCCCTTCTTTCTTGCCGTTATATTTTATGCAGAAATCGTTTTCCTGTATTTTTGATTCACCTTATTCTTCTATTTTTCGCGGAACAATTGGCTGAGTCACGAAAAGGTCAATGGGAGATGCCCACAAAATATGAATGCCCTTCCGACTCCCTGCTAGGAAGCGAAAGGGCAGAAAAGCGTGTTTTCTCGCATTTGGAACTGCATCAACCTTACGGAAACGCCTAGTATGGACCTGCATACCAGATGCTGCGAGAGGACGGGGCTTGCCGTCTAAATGATGAACAGGTTACTCTAACAAGGCTGCGCCGCTTTGCCTCACCAACTGCGCTGCTTCAAATAGGGATTCGTGCGTACCCGCATCAATCCACCAGCTTTGCAGAATATTGTAGGTGAGCATCCTTTTTGCAGCATAATAACTATTGACATCCGTAATTTCCAGTTCTCCTCGGCCGGAAGGTTGAATGGTACGAATAACGTCAAAAACTTCCGAATCATACATATAGATACCCGTTACGCAATAGGATGATTTTGGATTATCTGGTTTTTCTTCAATGGCCGCAATACGGTGATCGTCCAAGACCGGAACGCCGTATCTTCTTGGATCGTCTACCTTTTTAAGCAGAACTTTCGCTCCGCTAGGTTGAGATGCAAATTCTTTTATATATGGTATTAATGATTCCCCAAATAAATTGTCGCCTAGAAGGACAACGAATTTTTCGCGCGGGGCAATAAAGCTCTCGGCTAACGAAAGTGCTTGTGCAATGCCTCCGGATTGTTCCTGAACTTTATAGGTAATCCGAATTCCGTTTTTTAGGCCGCTTCCAATATGTTTAATATAGAGTCCGGGCGACTGCATTCCAATCACGATCAAAACATCTTCAATGCCCGAATCCCGGAGCTTTTGAATCGAGTAGTCAATCATGGGGGATTCCCCCACAGGCAGAAGATGCTTGTTCATTAAGTTCGTCAATGGGCGCAAACGCGTTCCGCTACCCCCGGCGAGTATGATTCCTTTCATGAGACACTCTCCTTGTAAAAGTTTGCAACTGCGGAGATTTCAACAGCGCTTAATTCCATGCTATATCTCCCCGTTTTTTTTGCGGTTTCATTGAACGTTCCACAATTGGTTCCGATGTTGATTTCTTTGAATCTTCCTTGTTATTGTCGGCCGTTACGCCAGATTGATGAATCGAAGCGTAAATTGGATGTTCACTGACTGGCTCCGGTGTTGCTTTCGTTTGGTCTTCTTCGTAGTCGGTTTTCGGTACGCCTGATTTCTGCAACGAAGCGTAAAGTTTTTCTCTGCGCTCTAGTTCTTTCGCTTCCAACTGATTAAGCTTCTCTTTTTCCATAATTTGAGTAGCCATTTCTTCTTCTTTTACGACATGAAGCATTTTGATTTCCTGAAGCTTTATGGCTTGCTCGGCTTCTGTTTTCTTGATTTCCTGCTCCAAACGGAACGCTGTTTTTTTCACTTCCATTTCTTTTGCGGCTTCTGCGATACTCGTTTCCGCTTGAAATTCAGCCTTTTGGCTTTCCTCCAACGCTTTGGATTTAGCCACCGTCTCATCGCGAAGCGCGTTCGCTTTTACGATTTCCGCATCCCGTTTCAGCGCGGCGATGCGCGGCAGACCCAGAGCGTTAAGATATCCTGTCGGGTCCTTTACATCTCGTATTGTAAAAGTCACTATTTCAAATCCCATTTTTTTCAGATCCTTTTCTGCCAAGTTCCGTACTTTGTCTGCAAATTCATCCTTTTGCCGGTACACCATTTCCACGGGCATTTGCGCTAAAAACGCTCTTAGATGACCTTCAAACAGTCGGGTTACGCCGTCTATTACTTCACTTGCCGGTTTGCCGAGAAATTGCTCCGCGGCTAAAGCAACCGATTCTTTATTACTCTGAACCTTAAATTGGGCGAAAGCCTCAATCATCACCGGAATTCCGTCTGAGGTATACACCTCCGGCGTACGGACATCCGACGAATGCGTTTGAAGAGACAAATACTCGGCATGCTGAAAGACCGGCCATACGAAAACCCCGCCTGATCTTACGATTTTCACCCCATCTTTCACCATAGCGCCAGTTAATATGAGCGCTCGATCTGCCTTGGCTGTTCGGTACCGTGTCACAATGAATACGGAAATGAATACAGCGGATAAAGCGGCTGCAAAGGGAAGCAGTAAGGAAGGATTCATACGGCGTTCACTCCTTTATCAATTTATTCTCTAGATTTTATTTACTAACGAACTATTATGTTACAAAAATAGATTATTTACCTGAGAATTCAACATAAGTTTATTTCTCCTAGTAGGCATTATCATAAATTTTGAAAGAATGTGTAAATGCCGATGCATAAGCCATTCGGGGGAATAAGATGAAAATTGTGAAAACGACTTTAAATAGACTGTTAGGATATCAAACTGTATGACATCAAACTATGAAGGGGGCATATTACAATTATGGGGAATATTCCTTTTTTAGTTCCCAATCTAGTCAAAAGTGAAATGTTCATGAGCCTTTTTTCAAAAATTGAAAGTTCCAAGCGCTACTCAAATTACGGTCCGTTTAACAGTTTATTTGAAGATAGGGTCATCAAAGAGGTTTTTGATTCCGTCGGAGCGGCCGTCACAGTAAATAATGCTACCAGCGGTTTAATGCTTGCAATTTCCCAATGCAAACGTCCGAATGCTAAATACGCGCTGATGCCCAGTTTTACGTTTGCTGCGACTCCCTTAGCGGCGATGTGGTGCGAATTGGAACCTTTTTTTGTTGATATTTCAAAAGAAGATTGGTGTATGGATCGCCGCTTGTTGGAAGAAGTTTTGAAAGAATTTGGAGACCAAATAGCCGTTATCGTCCCTTATGCGACATTCGGCACAAATATGGATTTGGATTATTACCAAAAATTGCATGTGAACGGATTTCCTGTCGTCATAGATGCTGCGGCCAGCTTTGGAACAACCGGAAGCGGCGGGCAATTTGGCAAAGGGTTCCCCGGTGCGACCGTATTTAGCTTTCATGCAACAAAATCGTTTGGGATTGGGGAAGGCGGTTTGGTCTACAGCGGCGATGAGGAAATCATTCACAGGGTACGGCGAGCAGGCAACTTCGGATTTGATGGCGGAAGAGCTGCTTCTTTATTGGGGATGAACAGTAAATTGTCCGAATACACGGCTGCGATCGCTTTAGCAACTTTAGATGTTTATGAGGAAAAGAAGTCGGCGCGAATTCGGCTAGGGCATTACTACAATAAATATTTTAAAGATTTTGGATTATTTAACGATGGATGGGTGCCTCATAACATTCAAGGAAATGTTCCGCACCAATTTTATTCTATCTTGTGTCCTGAGGATCGTCATTCAAAAGATGTTATGGCTTCGCTTGCCTCGCATCAAGTGGAAACCGGATCATACTTTTCTCCGGCTTGCCATCAACAACCTTTATTCTCGCAATATCAATCCACATCGATGACAGTCACGAATGACGTAACACGAAGAATTGTCAGCTTGCCCTTGTGGGAGGAAATGAAAGAGGATCAAGTTCAATTTATCGCCGAAAGGATCCGAGAACTTTGAAGCAGCTGGTGATTTGGGGATGTGGTGGGCATGCACGGGAAATCAACTGGCTATGCGAACAATTAGGCTACAGGGTGATTGGATTTCTGGATGAAAGACCGGAAATGATAGGTCAAATCATCAATGATGTCCCTGTATTAGGAGATCTGGACAATATTGAACATCTTCGAAGAGAAACGGATATCGTTTGCTCCGGTGTAGGCGATCCTGCACTTAGAAGAAGGTTCGTAAAAAAAACAGTAAAAGCGGGATTTCGACCAGCCGCAACCCTCGTTCATCCCGACGTTAAAATTTCAAAAAGAAACCGGATTGGAAAAGGTAGCGTTATTTGTGAAGGTTCAATTCTTACAGAAAACATCGACATCGGAAATTTCGTGATCGTGAATCGAAGCGTAATTGTCAGCCATGACGTGAGAATCGGGGATTACGTAACAATTGCTCCAGGTGTGAATATCGCCGGGAATGTAACGATTGGCGATGGAGCATACATTGGCATCGGAGCATGTATCCGAGAAAAACGATCGATAGGAAACGATGCGGTCATTGGTGGAGGAGCATTCGTAAAGGACGATGTCCCTCCGAAAACGTTAGCTGCAGGGGTTCCCGCAGAAATTAAAAAATATTATTAACATTTGAAAAAAGGATGGATGCTTACATGTCTGTTGTAACGTCAAAACGGAGACTGGCTGTCATCGACAGCAACTTCCCTTGGATCCAAAGCGGATTTCGTTATTGGGAAAATCTAGAAATCCATCGCCAGCTGCCGGATACGCTGTTTTTTGCGACAAACCCGTATACTGATGTATCAGGACAACGCCAACCGACCGATTTTCCGGCGCCTGTCCACAATTTTTTCGAGCTTATCCCGATGGCAATCGAGGAGAATATTACCGATATTTACTGCGTTTTTTTAAGTATGGCTGTAAGTCTGATCGGTCGTGAAAAGCTGCCGGGGGGAGGCACCGTACTTGGTGCGTCGAGGGAGTTGAATATACTGCCTTTCATTAAGGACCAAAAAATAAAAATGCATACGACCATCTATCCGGGAGGAGGATTGCAACCGGATACGCCAATCCATGCCATTGAAATACCCAGATATTATTCTACGGTTTTTACGAACATTCAGGAGGTTCTATCTGCCTACTCGCGCAGCATCTATGTTCCGGGCATGATCAATGCAGATTTTTATGCTGCCAAGCCGAAGCCAAATCCATACCCGATTAAACTTGTGTTCGCCGCGCATTCGGGAATTCGAAAAAATTTTCCCGATCTTATTCAAGCATTCAATCAATTGGACGACAGGTTTCATTTGCACATCATCGGAGATTGGCAACCCTATTTGCGTCTCATAAAAAATCAAAATTATACGTTTCACGGTTTGTTGCTTCCGGAACAAATGCGGCGGGTGTACCAAGATTGCCATGTATTCGTGAGCTGCAGCAAATCGGACTGGACGGCATCGGACGGCTTTCCGACGACGGCGGCAGGCGACGCGATGGCAACCGAGTGCCTGCTGGTTACGACAAATTCGAGAATGGACAGGTTTGTCTTGCAAAGCGGATGGGACTATTTGGAAATCACAGAATACCGGAAATTGGTCGATATCTTGAGGTGGGTAGGGGACAATTTCGAGCAAGCCATGACCATTGCTGCTAACGGTTCACAAAAAATTCGTACACTTTACAATTCCAAGGTGGTCGTAAGAAACAAATTGCTGTCCATGGGATTCCAACCCATTCCTGATCCTGTCAATGCAGCTCCTGCCGCAGACAGCCAACCCGTCGAAAATGATCCGGAAACGGAAATGAAAAAATTTTGGGATTTTCCCAATTGGAAAAATACGCTGAAAAATATGGTCAAGAAAAATCGTTGACGGAGGCTAGAGGGAATGAAGATTATCGTTACGGGAGGTTGCGGTTTCATCGGAAGCAACTTTATTCATTACATGCTGGGCCGTTACCCGAATTACGACATCATCAATGTGGACGCTTTAACTTACGCCGGAAACCGGGAGAATTTACGGGAGATTGATCATTATCCGAATTATACCTTCGTAAAGGGAGATATCACGGACCGGCAAATGATCGGCTGGTTGTTCCGGCAAGGAGTGGACGTAGTCGTCAACTTTGCTGCGGAATCTCATGTAGACCGTAGCATTCTGGAGCCGGATGTATTCCTTAAGACAAACGTAATGGGTACCCAAGTGCTTCTTGACGCTGCAAAACAATATGAAGTCAAACGGTTTATTCAAGTGTCTACCGATGAGGTATATGGCAGTTTGGGCGAAACCGGTTTGTTTACCGAGGAATCCCCTTTGTTGCCCAACAGTCCTTACTCAGCGAGCAAGGCTGGTGCTGATTTGCTGGTTCGCGTTTATCATGAGACTTATGGACTGCCTGTAAATATTACGCGCTGCTCCAACAATTACGGACGTTATCAATTTCCGGAGAAGCTGATCCCACTGATGATCATTAAAGCCATCAACAATCAAGCGATGCCGCTATACGGCGATGGGCTAAATATCCGCGATTGGCTTTATATAGAGGATCATTGTAGCGCAATCGATCTTGTCTTGCATAAGGGGGTCATTGGAGAAATTTATAACATCGGCGGAAATAATGAAAGAACCAATATTGAAATCGCCAAGTTCATTCTTCGTGAACTTGGGAAACCGGAATCGTTGATTACCTATGTGTCAGATCGTCCGGGCCATGATCGGAGATACGGCATTGATGCGACGAAAATTGAGAAGGATTTGGGCTGGCACCCAAAATACATCTTTGAAACAAGTATGAAAAATACGGTGAACTGGTACTTGCAGAACGAACAATGGTGGAAAGCGATCCAAGTCCGTCAAGCTCGTTAAAATGATGGATGGCGGTATTATAAGCTAAATGGCAGTATTCCCTCACGGTTAACAACGAAATAGGGCCATCTGTTAAGATCAACTAATGTTGTTAACCGAAGGGGATTTTTTCATAGGAACCCATAAAAATAACACATAGTGTAAATTCAAAAAACAACATAAAACTGGGTGCAACGTGAACGATATTAATAGGGCTGCACCTTATTTCCTGGAATGGGATAGAACAAGGGGCCTTGGAGTAGAAAGTTTTACAGTGAAATCAAGACTCTCAAGTCGAATAGCAGTTTTATGATATTTCTTTTTTATTTTGGATTGGAGGTTGATTTTCTTTGAAATTCAAACAAAAAACGAAAGTGGAGGGCTTGAGCGAGAAAATTTTCCTCGACCGTTATGCACGGAAGGACGCTGACTATAACAATACGAAGGTCGGCGATGTCGTTCTTGTCCTGACGAAGGACGATCCGAAGTTTCCCGCGAAGGAAGTAGGCGAAGTGGTCGCCCGCAACGGACAAAAGGTAACGGTCTTTACCCGATCCGGCGCAACGTTGGAAACGACGGTAGAGAAAATTACGCTAACCCTTGAGAAGATGCCCGAAGAAATGTGGGACCGGCTCGCTTCGGCGATGGCTTCGGTGGAAGCCCCGGATAAACAAAAGGAATGGACCGAGAAATTCAGATACATTCTCGACGATTGGAAGCTTGTGCCGGGCGGCCGTATCGCGGCAGGCGCCGGTGCGAGCGACGAATTGACGCTGTTTAACTGCTACGTTATTCCTTCCCCCCACGACAGCCGGGGGGGCATTATGGAGACGCTCTCCGAAATGACCGAGATTATGACCCGCGGCGGCGGCATCGGCATCAACTTGTCTTCGCTTCGTCCGCGCCGGGCCATCGTGGCAGGCATAAGCGGCTCCTCGAGCGGCGCCGTTTCCTGGGGCGGATTGTTCAGCTATACGATCGGTCTGATCGAGCAGGGCGGTTCCCGTCGCGGCGCGCTCATGCTCATGATGAACGACTGGCACCCGGACTTGCTTGACTTCATCACCGTCAAATCGAGGATGGGCCAAGTCACGAACGCGAACTTATCGGTTTGCGTCAGCAACGGCTTCATGAAGGCGGTCAAGGAAAACCTTGAGTGGGAGCTTGTGTTCCCGGATACGAAGGATCCGGATTACGACCAAGTGTGGGACGGGGATCTAGCGAAGTGGAAATCGCTCGGCAAAACCGTGAAGGTATACCGTACGGTTCGCGCGCGCGACGTTTGGCATACGATCATCGAATCCGCTTGGAAGTCGGCGGAGCCGGGCGTTGTATTCATGGAATATTACAATGAAATGTCGAATTCGTGGTATTTCAACCCGATTATTTGTACGAATCCTTGCGGAGAGCAGGGCTTGCCCGCATGGGGCGTCTGCAACTTGTCCGCGATCAATCTTGCGAAGTTTTACGATGAAGAAAAACACGACGTCGATTGGGCCGGACTTGGCAAAACCGTGCGTTATTCCGTTCGCTTCCTGGACAACGTCATCGATAAAACGCCGTACCATTTTGAGGAAAATCGCAAAAACCAACAGGGCGAGCGCCGCGTCGGACTCGGCACGATGGGCTTGGCAGAGCTGATGATCAAGCTGGAGGTTCGGTACGGAAGCAAGGAATCGCTTGGATTCCTCGACAAGCTGTACGGGTTCATGGCGAAGGAAGCGTATATCGCGTCTGCAGAAATCGCCGGCGAGAAAGGCTCTTTCGAGCATTTCGTGTACGATAAGTTTATGAAGAGCGGCTTTATGAAAAATATCGTTTCCGAATATCCGGAGGTTGGAGCGGCCATTAAGAAGCACGGCATGCGCAACGTCACCGTGATCACACAGGCGCCAACAGGCAGCACGGGCACGATGGTCGGCACCTCCACGGGGATCGAGCCGTACTTTGCTTTTGAATATTTCCGCCAGAGCCGTCTCGGCTACGACAAGCAGTTCGTGCCGATCGCCCAGGAGTGGAAGGATAAGCATCCGGGCGAGCCGCTTCCGGAATGGTTCGTGACGGCGATGGATTTGTCCGCAGAGGACCATATTCGGGTACAAGCCGCCATTCAGCGCTGGGTCGACAGCTCGATCTCTAAGACGGCGAACTGTCCGGCCGACTTCACTCTCGAAGAAACGAAACATTTGTATGAGCTTGCGTTCGATCTGGGCTGCAAAGGGGTAACGATTTACCGCGATGGCAGCCGCGACGTACAGGTGCTCAGCACGAAGGAAGAGAAGAAGGACGACGCAGCGGCATCCGCCGGCAAATCGAAAGCGAAAGAGAATGCGCTTGAAACGTCCTCTTTTTCGGTGAATGCGTCGCCGGAGCAGAAGGAAGTGTTCGATAGGCAGTACCGCGGCCGTCCGCAAGTACTGCGCGGCGCGACGTACAAGTTCAATACGCCGTTTGGCATCGCGTACATTACGATTAATGACGATGCGACCGGCGCGCCGAGCGAGATTTTCTTGAACGTAGGCAAAGCGGGCTCCGACGTATTCGCCATGTCCGAAGCGCTTGGCCGTGTCATCTCCTTGTTCCTCCGCTACGGCGATCACGGAAGCAAGACGGCTCTCTTGATCAAGCACCTGAAAGGCATCGGAGGGTCCGGCGCCGTTGGCTTCGGACCGAACCGCGTCGAGACCATCGCCGACGCCGTCGCCAAGGCGCTTGAACTACACACGTCCAGTTCGGAAGAGCGCAACGCATACGAAGGCGCCGATCATTTGATTACCGCTACCCGTGTGCCTGTTGCAGAGGCTCCGACGTCATCGGTACTCGAGAAAAGCAGCGACGCCAGCTCCGCGGACCTGTGCCCGGGCTGCGGCAGCGCCACTCTCGTCAACGTCGAGGGCTGCAAAACATGTACCAGCTGCGGGTATAGCAAGTGCAGCTAAGTAATAAAACAGGTACAGACCGAGTCTCTGCAAACCAATACAACCGGAGCAGCACGCTGATGTCCGCCTACAAGCATTGCATTTGGAGCATCAGCAGTTTTTGTATTTTGTGATCAAGGTAAAAGGCGAGATTTATAATGCCTTAAAGACCTTCTTCCGCAAGCGGGAGGCGGTTGGGTAAAAAAATAGCGATCCTTCCTTTTCAACGGGAAGCGATCGCTTTTTATGTAATCATTACCGTTTCTCAGCAGCACTTTCTTTATCGACCAACATCCCGTACAACAAAAGACGAACCATCTCGTCTGCGAGACTTTCTGGATCTTTTAATCCATTCAACAATTTAGTGAACGTAAGACGTTCGATAATTCCGACTAAACTTTCTGCCACGATATCCATGTCCAGATGGGCATGAAAAAACCCGTCAGTTTGCTCTGATGTCAGGTTTTCTTTAATTAAAGCGACTAACTGTTTCTTGATCTCTTCCGCTTCTGGGGCGACAACAAATCCTATGCGAGTTAAGTTAGGCTCATCGTGTAAGAAACGAAATACAGTCGTTAGTCCCGCCGTGATGCTTTGATGGATGGTCTGTAAATCAGTTCCCGGCTCAAGGCGACTTTTTTGTGTGAGCTCAACAAGTTTGGCACGAAATAGCTCGACTAATTCTTGCAATATGGCTTCTTTGCTTTGAAAATACAGATAAAAGGCAGGTTGAGTTAACCCTGCCCGTGAAACGATCGTGCTCACTTTTGTTTCAAAATACCCCTGATGAGCGAATTCATCAGCAGCAATATTGAGCAACAAAGTTCGGCTTTGTTCACCTATTGCTCCCTTTTTCCTTCCTCTTTGCCCCATAGATGAACATCCCCAAAATTGATTTGAAATAAATCCGTGTGAATTGATCAAGCTCTCTAATCTTACTTAGGAGTTATTATGTTTTAAGGCACTTGCCAAGTCAAGAAGAGTGGTTACCGGTTCTGGCATTCGCCCGGCATTAACCTTTCAATTGATAAACTGCAAATATTGCAGCATCCGCTTCAGCATGACAGCGCTTTGAGCGCGGGTCGCATTCTCTTTGGGGCCCAGTGTCGTTTCGTCCATACCTTGGATAATCTGAGCCGCGAGCAATTGAGCTGCTGCTTCCTTGGCCCAATCCGCTGTCTTGGAAGCATCGGTGAACTGCTCGAACGTGGGCGCTTCCACCTGCGGAACTTTCCCGACGAATTTCAGCGCCAGCGCGATCATCGAAACCATCTGTTCGCGGGTAATATGGGCATTCGGCCGAAAAGTTCCGTCTTTATACCCGCTGATCAATCCCGCTTTCTGCGCTGTTTCTACAGCTCCCGCAAACCAATCTCCTGTCTTTACATCCGTGAACGGGTTTCCTTCCTTATTTTCGACGAGGCCAAGCGAACGCACCAGCAAAGCCGCAAATTCGGCGCGGGTAATCTTTATGTCCGGCGCAAACGTGTCGGCCGTTATCCCTTCTGCAATGCGCTTGTTCACCAGTAATTCAATATCAGCTTGTGCCCAATGTTCTCGCACATCCTCAAACGTTTTGTCCGACTGAATCACCGTATACGTACTGTTATGCGGAGAGTAAATCGTTGCCATCGTCAAATCGCCACTATTCGAAAATACAGACGGGATAAAATGCAGTTCGTTGTGCGCATCGGCCCAAACCGCCGTTGAATGGCTTGGATCTACTGCGGAATGTAAGGTTAACGTCCGAACAACGAAGGTTCCATTGAAATTCATTATCTCCTTGCCGTTTATTTGTACCGAGTAATCGACCGGGTTATCGAGCAACTGCTGCGATCCTGGATTTTGAACTGTCAGAGCGGCACTTGATTCATCGGATACTTTCGTAATGGCGACGGAAATGACCGCATCCTTCGGGGCATTGGTCAACACGCTCACCGGGAGACTGTAGCTTGCTTCTGCCACCTTGATTTGAACGGTGGCGCCCGGGTACCTGCTTAACGCATCTAGGAGGGTCCCCGCGGGCAAGTCCACCTTTACCCCAGGATCGCTGTTCTTGATTTCAATGATGAACTCCGGCTTGGCAAAGAACGTTGCAGCTAATTGATCCGCGTCCAGCGTGATCCGCATAACGGACTGGCCGTCGCCTGACGTTTCTTTTATCATTTTGACCTTCACATCTTCGCTATTGATCTTGACTATTGCCGTCGTCGGATTGTCCATATTTACAACCGTTGGAGGCGGAGACCAATCGCCGGAATGATTTGACTCGCTTACGGCAACCACGGTGACGGTTCTTGTCACTTCTTCAGCCGACATACCCGCAGGGTTTTGCACGTTGTAACGCAAAGTATAGGTGCCTGGGGTCTGAGTGTGTACGGATCCGATCACCGTAATTGAATTCGAAATGTCTCCATAATAGCCATCCGTGGCCTGCGCTCCCGGATCGGTGAAAGGATCGCCTGCTCGTAAACTCATGGCAGATTGACCTGACAGCGTAATGATCGGCAGAGCAATCACATGCACGGTCCGAGTCGCCATGACAGATGCATTATAGGCGCGGTCGGTTACATTGTAATCCAAGCGATACGTGCCCGTGCGGCTTGTATCCACGCTTCCCGTCACGGTGATGAGCGAAGTGACGTCGCCCTCATACTCATCGAGCGCCATAGCGCCCGGATCCTGAAAGGAGCTCCCGGTTCCAATCACCATCGGATTGTCGCCGAGCAGTGTAATGACCGGCGGTGTCGTATCTTTCACATATACCGTACGCGTTACCTCGAGCGCTGCATTCCCGGAATGGTCTGCCACGTTATAGAGAAGTGTATACGTTCCGATCGTTTGGGTATCCACGGTTCCCGTTGCAGTGATTATGGATGAGATGTCGCCGTCATACAGGTCGAACGCCGTTGCGCCGGGGTCCGTGAACGAGCTGTTTACCTCGACGGTCATGGGATTAGGTCCCTTCAAATAAATGGCAGGCACATCTCCATCGTAAACGTGCACGGTTCGGGTAACAGGAGAAGAGAGATTTCCCGCGTTGTCGGCCGCTTGATAGGAAACATGATAGGTTCCCAAGCTTGAGGTATCTACGTTACCCGTTGTCGTAATCCAAGATTCCGGTTCCCCGTAGATCGCATCCGTCACTGTCGCACCCGGCTCCGTATAAGGCTGACCTACAGGAACATACATCGGATCGCTGCCGTTTAATACCACGGTCGGTGCTGTGTTATCCAGAATAAAAGGGCTCGAAACCTTGTTGGCCGTATTTCCTAACAGGTCGGTTGCACGAACGTGCAAATACCAGTTGCCCTCTCCGCTGGCTCGAGTCAGCATATCTCCATTATTGAAAAACGTCCATCCGCTGGCAGGCGCGGCAGTCGTTTGCGTCCAAGCATATTGAAGAGAAGCAGGATCAATGCCAATTTCCGCATCAGTAACTGTAACCTGAGTTGAAGCGGTTTTGGCAGATACAGTGTTTCCGTTTACGCTGAATTGTACATCGGGGGGCATGGAATCTCTAAGAACTGTAATCGTGTACGTTTTGCCCGGCAAAAGATAAGGCTCGACACGAACAGGGATGACCGTAGATGGCCCTGTCATAGTTATGGTCTTTTCGCCACCGCTGGATTGCAGCTCATGGTTGATATACAAGGTTCCATGGGAGGTATCGGCGAGCGTCGCCGTTACATGCACACTGGAAACTGTTGGGCCGATATAGGAATAGATATAGTCCGAGACTGAAGAGTGAAAGGCCGGATAGAGAGCGCCTTCCTGCAAGGATAAACCGCTCAGGCTGGCGCTGCCCGGCACAGTCGTTTGACCGTAATTATTATCTCCCCAAGCGGCGACGGTGCCGTCCGATTTCAACGCAAGCGAATGTTCAATACCCGCGGCGATCGCCACCACCCCGTTCAGCCCCACCGGCACATCCGTTTGATCAGAGACATTGTATCCCCAAGCGGTGACGGTGCCGTCCGATTTCAACGCAAGCGAATGTTCAAAACCCGCGGCGATCGCCACCACCCCGTTCAGCCCCACCGGCACGGTCGTTTGACCATAATTATTATCTCCCCAAGCGGCGACGGTGCCATCCGATTTCAACGCGAGCGAATGACTCATACCCGCGGCGATCGCCACCACGCCGTTCAGCCCCACCGGCACATCCGTTTGATCAGAGCCATTGTATCCCCAAGCGGCGACGGTGCCGTCCGATTTCAACGCGAGCGAATGTTCAAAACCCGCGGCGATCGCCACCACGCCGTTCAGCCCCACCGGCACGGTCGTTTGACCGTAATTATTATCTCCCCAAGCGGCGACGGTGCCATCCGATTTCAACGCGAGCGAATGGTTCCCTCCCGCAGCGATCGCTGACACACCACTCAGCCCTACCGGCACGGTTGTTTGACCATAACTATTATCTCCCCAAGCGGCGACGGTCCCGTTCGATTTCAACGCCAGCGAGTGATACCCTCCCGCAGCGATCGCTGACACCCCGTTCAGACCTCCCGGCAAGTTCGTTTGACCATCATTATTTTCTCCCCAAGCAACGACAGTCCCGTCCTGTTTCAATGCGAGTGAATGGTACCCCCCAGCGGCGATCCAGTCCCCCTTAACGGATAAAGATAGGCCTGCCGGCACGGTCGTTTGACCGGTACCGTTATTTCCCCAGGCAACGACGGTCCCGTCCGATTTTATTGCGAGCGAATGGTGATATCCCGCGGATATCGCCACTACCCCGTTCACACCCGCCGGCACGGTCGTTTGACCGAATCCATTTTCTCCCCAGGCCACGACAGTCCCATCCGATTTGATCGCCAGCGAAAAATCTCCTGCCCCGGATATCGCCGTCACCCCGTTCAGCCCCTCCGGCACGGTCGTTTGACCGGAACCATTATATCCCCAGGCAACGACGGTCCCGTCCGATTTGAGTGCGAGCGAATGGTTCCCTCCCGCGGATATCGCCACCACACCGTTCAGACCAGCAGCTATGGTCGTTAGACCTAAATCATTAGATCCCCAAGCAACCACGGTGCCGTCCGATTTTAACGCCATCGAATGATTCCAGCCCGCGGATATTGCCACCACCCCGTTCAGCCCCTCCGGCACGGTCGTTTGACCGGAACCATTATATCCCCAGGCAGCGACGGTCCCGTCCGATTTGAGTGCCAGCGAATGTTCAAAACCCGCGGCAATCGCCACCACCCCGTTCAGCCCCTCCGGCACATCCGTTTGATCAGAGCCATTGTATCCCCAAGCGGCGACGGTCCCGTCCGATTTGAGCGCCAGCGAATGGCTCCAGCCCGCTGATATCGCCGCCACGCCGTTCAGCTCCGCCGGGACGTCCGTTTGACCGTAAGCATTATTTCCCCAAGCAACGACGGTGCCGTCCGGTTTCAATGCGAGTGAATGAGACCCTCCCCCGTCGATTTTCACCTCTGTTCGATTCCCATTTCCCGATTGCGCCGCATGCGCGAAATTAGAATCAATGGGAAGCAGAGTGCTGATCAACATAATAAGGAGTAAAGCAACATAAATTGATTTTGGCATTTTCATCGATTGCATCTTATTTCCTCTCCCAAAACGTTTTTTTCGCGACATATTTTGATTCCGTGCAGTCATTTTTTACTTGTCGTATTATCCATCTGAATTATATTACTATACAGTAATATAATTTGATAGTATTATTATGGAATTATTTAATTTCGTCAACCTTCGCGATGGCTGCCCTGAATGGCAAAATCAAAAAAACGCCTGACGGCGTCCTTTAAGTTCGAGTATTGAGTTCATGCGAGCATTAAGTGGGTGTGGGCAATACCTCCGGGACTCCGTTGTAGACGTGTTCTTTGGATTAGAATGTAAGGTAACAACACGTCTACAAAAGTCACTCCTCCGCACGCTTCACACGAAAACTGTGGAGGAACTTCCGGGTCCCCATCATCCATGCTGTCTAATTGTCGTACTACCGACAGCGGCATGTCTTCTTCCACTTTGCATTGCAAGCAGATTAACTTTATCGTTTCGTTGCTGAACTCCTTTGGTTTTTTCTTTCGCTTCTCCACTTTTCGTTTCTTTGATACCGGTGAGATCGTTAATCATCCTCTCTAATACATGTTTCGTTATCCTACAAGAGGCATACTTTACCCGCAATCTGCCGTCTTCTAGGCAGACTTCTCCCTTGTATTCAAAGTAGCTCTCGCATTTCGTGCATACTAGCGGGTCTTTTCCTGTACCCGCCGTCACACGCTCTCGCCAGTTCCGACGTTTCAACAAACGTTTTGCCTCCACAATCCATTTCCGGGCTTTTTTCTGCCAAACCGTAACCAACTTCTTACATAACCCCTTCACACGTCGTGAATGTACCCCGTAGTGGCGTATCGTCTTAAACTGTTCGTCAGGGATATGTCGAATGAGTCGAGATATGAACTCTTCAAGCGTCACTCGTTCGGTTTTCTCCATTCTATCGGTTTGTCCACATAACTGAACACCACAAACTCACCGTCATATTCCTTTATTGTGAACAGCAGTAGTAAAAAGGGATGAGCAAGACACAAATTGCTGAAGAACTCGATCGAGACCGGAAGACAATTGGAAAGTGGCTTCGGGAAGAAGGACCGAAAACGTATCAACGACAAATACATAAACCAAGCATTCTTGCACCCTATCGAGATGGAAGAAGAAGTGCCAGCCGCCAATTCCCAATAGCAGAGGGGCAATCGTCGGAACGATGGATTACGGCAGAGCATTGGCGATGTTCAAGATACCAAAGTCTTTCGCGGCATCTTCTTTGTTTGGCAGAATCCGGGTCACCATGGCTCAGATCGAGGGCTTTGCAAATATTTACTCTAGGGTGGATTCACAAAATAAAAAAAAGATCCCAGCCCTCTTTTAGCTTAGGTGGGTTGCATTGTTCAATGACATTATCTCAAAAACAGGAATATGTTTCATTATAGTTGGTATCTGAGGTTAATTTAGACTACTGCTCCCCTTAATTTCCACCGGTCGCCTTCATGCAGCGGTCCGTTCCTTTATTTTTATCTTCATGATGAAGCCACGCTAAAAAAAACCGCTTATCCCCAGTTACCTCCATTCATTCATACATTAGAATAAGGAGGACTGCTTAAAGAATAAGTAAGGTAAATATAAAATATTTATTAAATGATCGGCACTATAGTTAACCAGAATCTTCTGATGCCATATTTTGCGGGAAACGGACTTCAAAAAGCGTACGAATTCTATCGCTTTGGGCCGTAATGGTGCCTTGATGCTGCTCTACAATATTTTTCGCAATGAACAAGCCAAGGCCGGAGCTTCCTTCCTGTTGTGTTCGCGCTTTATCGCCCGTATAAAACATATCGAAGATATGCGGCAGCTCTTCCGGGGGAATGCAATCACCATAATTGACCACTTGAACCACTGAATCTTCCGCATCAAGATGACAATGAATATCTATAAATTGACCATCTTTTCCATAGCGAATGGCATTCGTAAAAAGATTTTCAAATACGCGTGCCAATAGCTCTCCGTTGCCCCAAATCGCCACATGCGGAGTCACTTTCAATCGGGTTGCTAGCTTATTTTTCTCGAAAACAGGGTATAATTCCTCGTTTAATTGGATGAGAAGCTCGCTTAGATCGATCGGTTTTTGGTCAATCGTAAGGTTGCCGTAATTCATGCGGGCGATTTCAAACAACTCGTCAATTAACTTCTCCAAGCGTTGAGACTTGGTGAATGCAATGCCCGCATAGTGCTTGATTTGTTCCGCCGTCAGCTCTTCGCCTTGAAGAATGAAATCCAAATAGCCTAAAACGGAAGTGAGCGGCGTACGCAAATCGTGCGCCAAATTCAAGACCAATCGCTCCTTGCTGTTTTCTGCAAAATCTCCCCTCTCCATAGCTTGCTTCAATTTTTCACTTGCCAGATTGATGTCTCGCGCAATATCTTCGAACTCGTCATTGGTTCGAATGTCTATCATTCTGTTGAAGTCGCCGTTCGCCAGCTGATTGATTCCGCGTGATATTTCATGAAAATAATGCGAATACCGTTTCGTGAGGAGAAAGAAAAAATAAAAGGAGAGAGGAATAAAAATAATCAGGAAGAAGTTAATGTCCCCAATATCCCGCATGAAATAACGAACTTTCGTCAACGGATTATCGAACTTTAACGTATGATAAAAGATTTGTAGCGCTTTATAGAACAGATAGGTGAACGTACCGGAACAGAGCATACTTAAACCGAATAACAGAATCATTTTAAACCGGAAGCTTCGGGTCATTTTAGCCATTGAACGTATACCCCACTCCCCAGACGGTCTTGATCAGTTTGTTTTTATGCATGTCTTCTCCAAGCTTTTTCCGCAACGTGCGAATATGCACCATAACCGTATTACCCCCTTCGTAGTAGGCCTCCCCCCACACATGTTCGAAAATATTTTCCGAGCTAAAGACCTTTTTCGGATGACTGGCCAAGAGGTGCAAAATATCAAACTCTTTCGGAGTTAGTTCAATCGGGTTGCCATACAGAAAAACCGTTCGTTGTTCGGGATAGATGACCAAGCCGCCCGCCTCCAAAACGAATGTGTTCGAAGGCTCCGATGGATTGAACTGCATCGCACGCCGCAGTTGCGCATTTACGCGAGCGACCAATTCCATCGGGTTGAACGGTTTGGTCACATAATCATCCGCTCCTCTTACCAGTCCTGTAATTTTATCGAGATCGGTCGCTTTAGCGCTCAAAAATATGATGGGCAAATGGTGACTTTCCCGGATGAGCTGTGTCGCTTCGTAGCCGTCCAGCTTCGGCATCATGATATCGAGAATGGCCAAATTGACGGACTGCGTCCGAACGACCTGCGCTGCCTCCAATCCGTTGGACACTTTGATGCAGCGGTAGCCCTCTTTTATCAAATGCAGTTCAATCAAATCGGCGATTTCCGGCTCATCGTCCGCTATTAAAATTGTGATCGGTTTCATGACTCACCTCAGGTAAAGATGTAGACTCTAGTGTATCAGATTTCTCCCGCCACAACAGCGACGCGCGGATGCTGGTCCGACGGATCTTCTCCTTCCGCGCTTCGTCGGAGTCCGTGAAAAACCGCGCATCGACGCCGACGTACAGCAAAGCCGTCTCCGACGCTCGAGAAGCGTGCGGCTCGCGCTGTAAAAGATAATGGCAAATTTGATAACAATACGTCTCATACTGCCGCAAAATATCGATCTTCCTTTTCCAGTCCATAGCGAAAAAGTTTTCCCCTCCCCGATGCGTTGTGGCGCGAACCGAACCCTCATCGGACCGGTTTCCCGCTCGGAACACCGGATGTCGCAGCCGTCACGCGTAAGCGATGAAACCGATCGAGCCTCCTGCTTTCATCCGTTCCCCTCCGCCGGAATCGCGCCCCGCTGACCGGAACACACCGTCACAATCACGCCGTCCATATTGTTGCCTGAAATTTCATAGCGGCCATTCGCAGGCACATGGATCATTGTATTTTTGGAGATCGGATAGTAAAAGATTTCATAGACTTGGTTGTCAATTGTAGTCGCAATGGACTTCTGTTCCTTCAAAAAATCCAAATATTCCTCTAGAACAAAATCTTTCTCATACATAATGGCGCTGTGCGGCAAACCGACATAGCGAAAATGCCAGGGCTCATACAGAATACCTGTGATGACCGTTTTGTCCTCCGGGTAACGTAAAATAAAGCCGTATTTCCAGGCGTTGTCTTTCAGCCACTTTCCTTCGGCTGCATGCTCCATCTTTCCTTGCGTGGACCCAATATCCAGCGACAAACCGAGATTGTGCTCGCTGTAGCCCGCCGGCATCGCGTAGTCGGAACCCATTTCCTCATACAGCTCGCTTTGCTCCTTCTCGTCCCGATAACCGCTGCTAATCAAAAAACGGCTAACACCATCATTTTTTGCAGCCTCAATCATCGTTGAAAATTTTTGTACCAAGTTTGGCGACAACCGGATCGAGTTATCCAGCAGAACGAATCCGTTTTCCAACTCCGGATGCTTAGACAAGCTGACCGCTTCGGACGCTTCACCCCCCGGAGGTACAGGATGATCTTTATTGACCAACAATAAATTGCCTTTGTAAATCTGATCTTTGGTTACCTGAATCGAAAGCTCGTCCTTTTGAGGAATCTCATCTTGCACTTGATTGTCTTCTTCCGGTAGTTTCTCGTTATCGACTTTCGGTTTATATTGAGTAACGCCATAGCCAAGAATTAAAAGTATCACAAGCCCGATCAAAAGTTTCTTCATCTTTAGTTTCCTCCTAATCATTCATCCACTTTAGGGTAAGGAAAACTATTTAAAAAGAAATGGGCTTAAAAATAAAATTTTTCTTAAAAAAGGTAAGCATAGTTCAAAAACTATACTCGGATATCAGTCACTCCATCAAGCCATTCACAGTAATCTCCCGTACTTCAATGAAACAGGGAACAGCCGCCTCGGCGATTTGCTCCCTGTTGATTTTGTGCTATCGTTCTCCGTTAATTGAAGAAGTAACAATTACTATCCCGTATTTCCTGATGATATTTATTGTATTCTATCATTGGAATGTGCAATATAATTTCCATTCAAATGATAGATTAGTTGCACAACGCCAGAAGAGAACGTTCTTATATTAACCATTTTTAAATTCAATCTCCGTTTTATATCAATAAACAACGGTTTTCCTTCTCCCAAAATAACAGGGTGAACAGATAATCTAAATTCATCAACAAGCCCTAAATTGATAAAAGCGGTAATAAGGCTTGCTCCACCATATAGCCAGATATCTTGACCAGGCTTATTCTTTAATTTATTTACTTCTTCAAGAATATTATCATTTATGAATATTGCTTTATTATCTGTCCCTTTTTGTGTCCTGGAAAATACATATTTTTCTTTACTATGAACTAATCCCCAAATTTCTTTTTCTGTATCAGTATGTTCAATTTCTGGAGTAAATTGTCCCCATAAATCATAGCTTTTTCTTCCATATAAAATAGTATCAATTTGATTTAAGAAATTAATAAACCCCATCTCAGAATCCATAATGCACCAATCAACTTCCCCATTTTTCCCTTCAATAAACCCATCTAAAGTAACTGCTAAATCTAAAATTATTCTTCGTTCCATGATTTGTTACTCCTTTCGTTGATCTACCACCCATTGTAGACCTTAAATATGTCCCTTGTGTCAATTAATAACAGAAAGGGTATCTTTTCAACTATCCTGCCCCGATAGCTTAATACATGCCGGTAGTCTAAAACTTTATTTTCCCCAGTTCAACACATTTTCCTGTCTGCATTTCTCGAGACAGCCTCGCATTCGCCTTTAACAACGGGGGATCATTAAAAAAGAACCCCAACCAATGTTTTCGTTGGTTGGGGCTCTTTTGATTATAAATATGAAATGTATGGAGGGAATTGTGAAACAAAATCTACAGCTTATTGTGAACCATCTACAACTTGTGAACTGTAATATGTTTTGTCATTAAAACTAGCCCTTTCGAGGGCTTTTTGTATTGTCATTTTGGCACTCGCTGTAACATGATTTGTCGTATGTCAGGATTACCGTAACATGTTTTGTCGTTTTTACTGAGAGGTCATAAAAAATGACCGAAGGTAACGAGTCTCCATTGTTCAAATGCTGTGAATCTCATTCTTGCGGATTCGTAGGGTCCAAACTCTGCAATTGCACCGGTTACAGGAGACAATATTAATTCAAATAAAATAAGTACCGTGATCAGCAAGGGGAAAAACCGCACTTTCCCCTTTATCCGATGCTGCATAAAGAACAATAAAATAATTTCAATAAGACCTGAACCGGCATATAACATTCCAGAGAAAATAGGAGTATTTCCATTGGAAAAAACGGGGAATAGAAGCGAATAATCTTTATGCGGGAAATTCGACGTCATAACAAAAAAACCCAATAACACGACGAACGGGAGTAAAACTCCATTAACAATTGCCATGGTTCGAATTCCTGAGAGGGCGGCATAGCAGGAAACAGCGGATAAAACAAATACGATAATTATTTTAGGAGTGCTTGGGAGATACGTAATTTTAGTCCAGACAAATCAGAACAATATTTATTTTTGGTTAAAGGAGAAGACAGGCACCTTAATCGCTAAAGTCATTGTATTTGGTTCGCTGTTGCAGCTGTTTGCAATCTCGGCAGTGACTCTTCGCGATGTTTCTGGGTTCGTCTGATGACAAACATAAGCAGCGGAGTACAGCAGAGAAGAACAAACCCAGCGAATAATGTGGCAACCCATGCATCACGTTCGGAGGCTTGCAGCAGAATCGGGATAATGGTGACATGATTAAAGACCCCAACTGCAGAAATAATAAGCATTGATGCATGCAAAAAACTTATTTTTTCAATGGATGAATTTCTCAAGATAATGCCACTCCTATAATTTGGAACGATTTCGCTGTAGTTTTCCACCCTTCAAGAATTTTATTCCCTTTTTTATACATTTTAAAGAAAACAGGCCACCTATCGGGCGGCCTGTTCAATGTATTTCCTCTACCATTCAATACTGACAAATGTGTCCACTATTTCAGGATCAAACTGTTTTCCTTTTTCATCTTGAATATAACGAATTGCTTCATGAATGCTCCATTTATCTTTATACGGCCTCTTACTGGTTAAAGCATCAAACACATCGACAACACTTACGATTCTGGATTCAAAAGGAATTTCCTCTCCTTTGAGTTTATGAGGATATCCCTTACCATCCCACCGTTCGTGGTGATAAAGAACAATATTTTTTGCAATCGAAAATTCGTCAAACAATAGATCATCTTTCATATCGCTGATAATCTTACTTAAAATATCCAAGCCAATATGAGGGTGATGTTCAATGATCATTCGTTCATACTTTTCCAGAGGTCCTGGTTTATACAAAATCCCCTCTGGAATGCCCGACTTTCCTATATCATGCAAAATGCTCGAATGAACTATATTTTGAAAGTCTTTCAGCTCAACATGCATGTTAAGCCTCTCACAATGTGCTTTTAACAGGCGCTCTGTAAATTGTTGTACTCTGATCAGATGCGCTTCAATCCCGGGATCACGAATTTCACAAGAGATCGCGAGCACCTTTAACAACGAAGCATGTAAATTTCCTAGTCGGCTCTCTGTTATGTACAAACCTTCATTTAACTGCTCCAGCTCCCGAAAAATTCCGACGTAATACAAAACTCTATCAATATCGAATGGAGTAATCGATATGGAAGAATGCCAATATTCTCCGTTTATTTTCTGATTTGTAAACACTCCATTCCAAGATTCATTTGACTTAAGCGCAACCTTAAGCGATCGAAATGTACTTTCCGGGGTTAATTTTGAACGTAAAATGCCCGCTTTGCGTCCGATTACCTTATTTCTCTCATATCCGGTAATATTTTGATAAGCATCATTTACGTCTATGATGAAATGATCGCTATCTGTAATCACTACTGCATCTGAAAGCATTAAGAAAGACTTTAGAGTAAGGTGCATATAATATTTCTCTCCCTGTTAATAAGCCCTCCTGGAATTTTCAAACCGGATTTTTAATAGAACCCATTATAAACTTCTCCAGATGGCATGTAATTCAGGGAAATCCCTGATTCTTATATTATAACATCCATATGTGACAGTTATCACAGCGATCAACGTCGCCCTTTTGTAAGCTTGAATCAAAAGGAGTGATTGAATTGGCGCTTGAGTTAAGCATGTTGGTACCTCATGTTCCCCGTATTTGTTTTGAAGACCGAGCACCCCCTTTTCAAAGGACGTTAATTCAAGGTTTGAACGAAGCATCCAAAGAGCTTTTCCATCAGGACCCGGAAATTGTGGTCATCGTATCCTGCCACTTTCCCACAACCTTTCACCATTATGTGAACAGCGCACCTCGACATGCAGGGCTGCTGACCGCCGTTGAGTGTCCTGACATGATCGCCGATGTCCCGTATAACTACCCCGGCGATTCGGAGTTGGCCGAGCAATTAACGGATGCTGGCAAAAAAAACGGGCTGCCGGTGCTTTCCTTCCATGATTCCTCGTATGTGTGGGATTATGGCACCTTAGTGCCGATGCGGTATCTTGTTCCAAAGGAAAATGTGCCTGTCATTGGATTGTCCGTTTGCTTGGCGGCCAGCTTAGATGAAACCTTCGAATGGGGCCGCGTTATCGGAAAAACGCTTGCGGGAAGTTCCAGACGGGCCGTCTTTGTCAGCAGCGGAGCTTTATCGCACAACCTGGTGAGAGGCGCGGAGGTGATGCCTTCCCTTTCCGAGCAGGCATTGGACAAGCGATTCACAAATTACTTGCTCACGCACCAATTTAATAACGCTCGCAACATGCTGCCTCAATATTCAAGGATCGCCGGAGTGGAATCGGGCGGGCGCCATCTTTCCATGTTACTCGGAGTGATGGAGGCATCCGGAAATTACAGTACGAGACATCACGGATACGCGCAATCCTCAGGAAGCGGCAATGCCATTATGACGTTTCACCGCCAATAAAGTCTAAAAAATCCAAACATATAAAATCCAAAATCGAAAAGGAAGGGAAACGATATGTTAAAAACAGCAGAAAATGAACGCTTATGCCGAGTGACGAATGGTGCTCCTATGGGAAAAGTATTTAGAAGCTATTGGATCCCAGCCTTGCTGTCTTCCGAAATTCCAAAGCCCGATTGCCCTCCGGCACGCGTACGCATACTTGGGGAAAATTTGGTGGCTTTCCGCGATACGAACGGGAATGTCGGACTGATCGACCGGTATTGTCCGCACCGGCGTCCGGAGTTGTTCTGGGGACGCAACGAGGAATGCGGACTGCGCTGTGTATATCACGGGTGGAAATTTGACGTGAATGGCCAATGTGTAGACGCGCCTAATGAGTCGGACAGCAATTTTAAACATAAAGTGAAAATTAAGTCGTACCCGACGTTCGAGGCTGCCGGCATCGTATGGACGTACATGGGCGATCCTGAACACATGCCTCCAAAACCAAATTACGAATGGCTGCGTGCCCCGGAAACACATGTCCATGTCTCGAGAACGGTGGAGGAATGCAACTTCATGCAAGCACTTGAAGGGGGCATCGATACGTCACACTCCTCTTTTGCCCATAACAACGACATACACAACCCGAACGAGCTGCGAAACCGTTGTAAAAATCCGAAGCTTGAAGTCATCAAAACAGACTATGGGTTCCAATATGTAGGTATACGTGATTTACAGAACGATGGAATGTATGTACGAGGCTATCAGTTCATTATGCCCGCTCAGCAGGTTCGGGGTCAAATGACGGATTGGAAGAAAACGCAGCCGGAGAAATATCCGACATGCCGAGGGCACATTTGGGTGCCGATCGACGATGTGACGACGAACGTGTACAATTTTATGTATTCGTCTGAACCGGATATTCCGTTGCCGGAAGACTTTGTATTACAGCAAGAAATCGCATTCGGCAGAGGTCCCGATGATGTGTACCCGGATTTTAGACTGAAGCGCAACGCCTCTAACGATTACTTTATAGATCGTGAACTGCAACGAAACAAGACGTTTACCGGCATCACAGGAATTAACACGCAAGATTATGCGCTTCAAGAAACGATGGAGGGGCCGTTTGTCGACCGAAGTCTAGAAAAATTGGGCACGGCAGATACCGCTATCATTGCCTCCCGCCATTTATTGCTGGAAGCAAGCCGGGATGTGGAGAACGGAAAGGCTCTGCGGGGTGTTGATCCTGAATCACATGGGTACGTGCGTGGCTGCGACAAAATCATCCCCCCGAACACGGATTGGCATGAACAAATGCACGAATATTTTCAAGCAAAATATTAATCTGGATGAACCCTTCCTTACGTCTGCTGAGGTGAAAGCCATCACTTCAGCAGACGTTTTTTATTATGCATCCATTATAAGTGCTCAAAAATCCGTGGAATTACAGACTTGTGGCGGTGGAATTCAAAGTTTGAGCAGAAACTGCAACATTAGTGATCGATTCGCCCATTTCTTGTATGGAACGGACTAGGGAAGTAATTTCGTCTTTAACCGCATTCATATCGGTTGCAGTGTTACCAAGAGACTCCATTATGTGTGTAAATGAAGAAGCAGTATCCACTGATTCTTGGCTGCTTACATTTATACTTACTTGGACTTCCTGAATGGTGCGGACCACTTCCTCAGTCAGCCGAGTTGAAGCGATGATTAAACCTCCAATCTGCTCCACTGCCTCACGAGTATCTGCGGATAACTTCTGTACTTCCCCAGCCACAACAGCAAATCCTCTTCCCGCTTCGCCCGCTCTTGCTGCTTCGATAGTTGCATTTAATGCTAATAGCTTGGTTTGGCTTGCGATTTCTTGGACAATCGCTACAATGTCCCTAATTTGTGAGGAGGAATGAAATAGGCTTTGAATCAATGACTCCATTTGTTGCATTTTTTCATTTACCGAAAGTATTGTATCGTTTAGTTTAATAATTTTGTTTTGTCCTTCTTGAGCTAGATACTTGGATTCATTCGATTTGGAAGCGGCTTCTTGAACCGTTTGTTTAGTCTGTTCACTACTGGAAATCAGTGCGCTAACAACGACACTCGTTTGTTTCGTCAAGGCGGCAAGTTCATTGCTTATTTCTGAAATATTTGTTTTTAACTCGTCTTTAATTTTCTTGTATTGTTCTTCACGATACACAATATTTGCTTTTTCATAAGCCTCTAATACGATCTGTTGTTCAAGGCTAAATAGTTTGCCAATATTTCGTTCTATACTTATCCGTACATCACTCTCAAAATTCTCCCTCTGGAGCACATCATAAACCGCATCTTGAAGATTTTGGAAAGCAGACATGTACCACTTAGGATCCAAGCCGATTTTTTGATGGATATAAGCAATTCGCAGGCGCTTAGCAACAAATTCATCATCAATCACTCCGTCAAACATTTCAAGGAGGTGATTTTGCAATGTAGTACGTAAACGATCAACATGACTATGGGTGGAAATGATCAATTCAAGTTTAGGCACTTTAATAAAGCTATCGTAAAAACGATCCACAATAGAGGTAATTTCTTTCTCGATGAAAGGTTTTATTGTTCTTAACAAACCCACGTCTGATTGATTTAGGCGAATCATTTTAATTTGCTGCAACATCTCACCGTTAATTTCATTCGAGATCTTACCTTCTAATTGGGGCAAGGCATAATTTGTTCTTTTGTTTGCACGTTTGAACATAAAGCCCTCCTAGTTATCAACCATCATATTTTTTCGCAGTTCAAAGAACTCATCCCACATTTTTAGAAATAACTCTGTTAATTCCGGATCAAACTGAATCCCCTTAGCTCCCTTCATAATTTGTTTCACTTGTTCAGGCGGAATCTCTGTTTTGTAACAACGTTTTGAAAGCAATGCATCATAAACGTCCACTATTGCGACGATTCTTCCTTCTAATGGAATCTCCGTCTCCTTTAAGCCCAGAGGATATCCTTCCCCGTTCCACCACTCATGGTGAGTCCTTGCTATTCGCGCCGCCATCTGTATCACAGGTAAATCCAAATCCGCTAAGATTTTATGTCCGATCTCGGTATGAGTTTCTATTGATTTTCGTTCTTGTTCGTTCAGTTTTCCCGGTTTATTTAATATAGAATCGGGTATTCCAACCTTTCCGATATCATGAAACTCGGCAGCTGTTCGAATATTTGAAACAAATGTTTTGTCACAACCTGCTAACTTTGCAAGTTCCGATGAAAGGATAGCTATTCTTTTCACGTGGTTACCCGTGTTATCGTCCTTGAACTCAGCTAATTGTAAAAGGCGATCGATTGTATCGAACATAATCTTGCCTTCTTGGGTGGTATCTTGCATTATCATTAACGCCCTATTTAAACCAAATATGCCCAACCGAGAAATGCGTTGCAATTTGTAGTAAGATTGACGATCGTTTTCTTTCACTAAAAAAAGAACTGCCTCATCGTTTTTCTTCTGAGTAGGACAATTCGGACATAGAAAATTTCTTTTTGCAATTACCTCATAACACCTTTTACCAACTGGTTCATCTCCATTTATTTCCTTCAACATACTCCTCATCTGTTCATCAATCCATGTGATTCTGCCGAAATCCGTTGTGCTTATTTCATACGCATAAACATCGAGAAAATTAAATTGTTTCAATAAAGCATAGGGCTTGATTAATTCATTCAATAGAATTTGGGTAAATTGAATAAGCTTATTGAATGCTTTTGAGACATAGCGTACTGTTTTGTCAGCGTTATTATAAAGAAGCAAAACCTCTTCCACCGCATCCCCAAGGCTTTGAAACACTAAAAGAAAAAAATGCTCATCTATGGTTCCATCAATAACTTTGCGGCTCCAACCACGAACCGTCCGAAAATATGACTCCGGTTTCAAATAGACTCTATCTTGGAAAAATTCATTTAATAAATCCTGCAAATAATCTATAAACAAGTCAGGATCAAAGCCTTTAGTGCGTTTCTGCTCAGAGCGTTCAAAGAAATACACAAAAAAACGCTCAATGATTTTAGCACTACTAAAAGAAAGTATCCCCCCGTTTGTTTCCAGGATTATCCTATCTTCATCTTTGAAGCCTATTAAACGAGCTATTTTGTTCAACTCATGAATAAGCGGATTAGCGGCTCTGTCAACTTCTAATCGTTTATATGATTCTAGAATAAGTTGTGTATCAAAGTTAAAAATAGCTTGAATCGTATTCATTAAATCTACTGCCTCGTCAGGTGCTAACTTCTTAATAATTTTAGATAACACTTCAATGTATTTATTGCAGGTCGCCATGTACCACTTAATATCCAAACCAATTTTGGAATGAACCGCTCCTGTTTTATACCTATTTTCAACGTAATCTTGATCGATAATACAATTAAGTATTTCTTGCAAATATTGTTTCTGTTTAGTTTTAAGGATGGTAAGCGTGCTATAATTTTCAATAATTCGCCTGAGGTGATTTTCCATAAATATATCGTCGTACAACTTCTCCACAATTTCATCTATGTGTAAACTAATTTCAGAGCTCCAGGATGCAAGTTGATTTAATTTATCTTCAGTAAGCCCTGTGTATCTAACTTGTTCCAATAACGGTTCTTTTAGTTGAATTCTGTTCGTTCGCATAGATAATGACCCCTTGGTAACTTTTATCATTAAACTTAAAGCTGAGTCGCTGTTTACCTACGGCGCAAAAGCCACCTTAATTTACATAAGCTTCATTAAAAAAACGATAATTATTTTTGCCCTTTTCCTTAGCACGATACATCGCCGAGTCCGAGTTTCTAATTAAAGCTTCTAAACTCCGGCCATCATCCGGATAAAGGCTTATTCCGATACTCGCCGTAACTGTAATATTTGGTTGACCGTCTATGAAATACGGTTTTGTTGCAGTTTCGATAATCTTATTGGCAACCTGACCAATATCCCGTCCCTCATTGATTTTCGTTAACAAAACAATAAATTCGTCGCCTCCTAGACGAGCAACTGTATCACTTGTTCGAATACAAGTTAGCACACGACTGGAAAATTGCTGCAATAATTTATCTCCCACATCGTGTCCATACATATCATTAACTGCTTTAAAGCCATCCAAATCGAGGAACATAACGGCCAATCCCCGATCATCGCGCTGCGCTTGTGCTAATGCCTGCTTCAAACGGTCATAAAACAAGATGCGATTGGGTAAGCCTGTCAACGTGTCGTGATAAGCCTGATACTCAATTTTCTCTTCCATTTTCTTTTTTTCGGTAATATCTTCAAACACTGAAGCGTACAAAATAACTTCTCCCTTTTCATTTTTTACGGAGCTAATGTTAACATCTGCCAAATATAGTTCTCCGTCTTTGCGCAGATCCCAAATTTCACCTCTCCAGTGTCCAACATCCAGTAAGGAGGACCACATGGACTTGTAAAAATCCTGGCTCTGTCTTCCGGATTGGAATAATCTCGGATTTTGGCCCAATAATTCCTCTTCCATATAACCCGTCAATCGGGTGAAAGCAGGATTGGCTAGCACAATTCGCCCTTCTGTGTTTGTCACCAAGACTCCTTCAGCGAGATTTTCGATGATTTTAGCAGTGAGACGCTGTCTTTCATCGACTTCTTTCATATAAGTAATATCACGTGCAATGGTGGAGAAATACTCAATAATCCCTTGAGGAGTTTTATGTGCAATGATTACCTGTGAAACAGGTATCACCTTTCCGTCACGGCTCAGAAGCTCTGTTTCACCACTCCAGCTTCCCTCTCTTTCAGCGGTTGGTAATGCCTCATCCATTACTAATTTGACTGACCGATCAGTATGTGTTTGGGGAATGTAAATTCCCGAAATGTCCTCGTCGGATCCAATGCCTAACAGTTTCATCGCCGAGTGATTATAATAAAGGACGCGCCCTTGAGTGTCTGCCGTAGCAACAAAATCTGGAGTTACTTGGACAATGGCCGTTAATCGTTCCATTTCTTTTTCCTTCTGTAGGCGTCTGCTGATGTCACGGAAAACCAGGACTGTGCCTATCTTCTTTCCTTTTTCATCAATAATGAAACTCTCGCGATGTTCGATCGGGATTCTACGACCGTAACGGGTCATGAATATTTTCTCGACTTGGGCGTATGCAAACACTTCACCGATCGACCTGCCAATTGCTTCTTGTAAATTCCAACCGGTTAAAGATTCGGCTACAGGGTTCATAAATGCGACCACCCCGCGCTCGTCTGTTGTGATGATAGCATCACTGATGCTGGTTAGTGTGGTACGAAACCATTCTTCACTTTTGCGTAACAACTGTTGGGACTCATGCAGCCTTCGATACGGTTCCTGCACATTCTCAATAAAAACTGCTTTGTAAATGAATGCGTAGGAGATAATTTTGTAAATATGGCCTAGCAAATTAAAATCGTCTGTAACGCTGAAATAGAGCGTAAAACATAGTTCGCTCAAAATCATCACTGCTAAACCCGCTATCAGACTATTCCAATCATATTGCAGAGGTCGCCGATATTTTTGAAATATCAGAACGTTTAGTGTAATGATGTGAATGAAGACGATTAAGTACTCCGCTGAAATTTTGAACGGTGTCAGTCCAAATCCCTCGACATAAGTGATGGGAACCGCGTTTTCGTGAAACAACCCAATCCAATAGACAAGACCGGTGAGTAAGAGACTTCCCGCCAAAACCGCATATCTATAGTGTGATGATCGGAATGGTTTGTTTGGAAGGAGGACCACCATTAAAATGACGATGGCAACTAAAAATCGGGCTGCCAACCAAAAAATAATAGCTTTGTGCGGGGTATTTGATGTGACAAAATCGGGCAGGCCATCGTAAGAAAGAGCATGCGCAAAGTCCAACATACCGACCGCCAAAAAAGTGCAAGACAAGATAACGGTACTGCTGCTTTGTGTTTTGTTGAACGTATTCCAACCAATGCCGAAAACCATGCAGGCAACTATTATGGAGAAAAATTCCATTATTGTATGCATTAAAAGATAGGTTTCAACATCGCGTATTACATTTGTAGTGTGATACACCCATCGAAACGGGATAATAACAGCCAAAAGAAAAATGAAGCAGAGCAGATACTTTAAAGGAGTCGGGGTACGTTTTTCGTCAAAGGCCGACATATATAATTATTATTCTCCTATACTGTAGAATGTGTATTGGGTTGATGGTGAACAGGGGTAATTGGAAAACTCTTGTAGTATAACAAATCTTTATGAAAACAAACTGAAAACTTAAAAAGAATACCGACAAAATCAATAGGGGATGCGGCCCGTTATGATAGTCGCTGCTCAACTTATCCTTTTTTGAATATACTTTGCATTACTGAAATTGACCTGAAATCCAGAAGCGATCAAACACAAAAAAATCGACTACTCTCAAAATAAAGAATAGCCGATTGCATGTTAACGAAGAACCGGTAACGTTACGATAAAAACACTGCCCATCCCTAGCTCGCTTTGTACTCTTATCGTCCCGCCATGAATCTCTGCAATCCACTTGGCAATAGATAATCCTAGCCCTAAGTTTCCAGAAGTACGGGATCGGGACACATCATCTCGATAGAATCGTTCAAAAATTTCCTGCTGCTTATGCTTGGCGATACCTATGCCGGTGTCACTAACAGTAAGGACTAGCAAACCATTTTTGGCCTCTGCGGTAATCTGGATCGTCCCGTAATCCGGCGTATATTGCATAGCATTATCAATGAGAATCATCAAAAGTTGAAGAATCCGCTCTCGATCCGCTCGAACGTTAAGACCTGGATCGATATGTAAAAGTAGATGCTGATTTTTAGTTTCAGTAAGTGGAAGAACCTTCCTGTATAACTTTTCTAATTCCTCATTCATTGAGAATGAATTTAGCTGCAATTCATACTCCGACGAATCACCACGAGCCAAAGTGAGCATGTGTGAGATTAACGCCGACATCCGCATCACCTCATCTTTCAAGTCCTGCAACACTTGTTTGCTGAACGGCTGCATACGCTCTTGTTCTTCTAACTCCAATAATTCTAGTGCAGCGTGTAATACGCTGATCGGTGTCCTTAATTCGTGAGAAGCATCGGCCACAAATTGCTTTTGATTGTTAAAGACGCGGACAATCGGTTTCATGACCATACCTGACAAGATATACCCCAAAAATCCAAATAAAAGTAGAAAAATCACTGACAAAAAGGTCATAATAACTATCAACTTACGTAAAACTTCCATTTGTTGTGTGATTTCCGCACCGATATATATAGTTCCTAGATATTTTCCTTCATCATAAATCGGACGCCCTGCAAACATAACATTTACTGTTCGTCCATTTGTGTTTTCTAAAGCCAAATAACGGACCTCTCCAGGCTTGGGGATCCAATCTTTTAATTTTGGTAAATCTGTATCCAGGTTTACTTTCCTAGGCATTTCTCCCCTTATAAATTCTCCACGTTGATTGACCAAAAAATAAAACGGACGAAGAACCGTCCGATTTTTCTCACGATCTTTTTGAACATCTCCATTTTTTTTTGAAATATTTAAGTCATGTTCGTTCGGTTTTGAACATTGATCTAAGCTTGAAACGCCGTTTTTTTCCGCTTCCGAGTTACGCATTAAATCTATTTTATGTTTTTCCGATTCATGGTCGGCCATGATTTGTATCTCTTTTTCTGTTTCATTGTATATAATAGAGGATAAAAAAAAGTAAGTAATGACATTAAAAGAAATGAGTGCCCAAATCATCAGTGTCGCGAAAAGGAAGGTGAATTTCCTACGTGTTTTGGATAACAGCATTGGTAACCTCCACTTTATAGCCGATACCCCTGACATTTTGTACAATCATGTACTGGTACTTTTTCAATTTTTTTCGCAGTAACTTTACCAGCGCATCCAGCGAATTATTCGTAATTTCCGCGTTAAACCCCCAGATTTGAGACAATAACACTTCTCGTGAAACCGTTTTCCCATAATTACGCATAAGTATTTCAAGCAGTTGGAATTCTCGAATCGTTAGCGGAATGATCTCCGTACCAAAAAATAATTGATGTTCATTTATACTTAATGTGAATGGCCCAATTTGTAGTTTTTCATTAACAATAAAACTTTGGAGGCGTCTCGATAATGAACGAATTCTAGCAAGTAATTCGGCAAATTCAAAAGGTTTAACCAGATAATCGTCCGCGCCGGCATCCAATCCTACAACTCTATCCTCTAGTGTGTCTCTAGCCGTAAGAATGATTATCCCTTTACTAAATCCCTTTTCGCGAAGCTCTTTACAAACAGTTATCCCATCTTTAAGAGGCATCATCCAATCCAGTATAAGAAGATCATAATCTGCTGCGTCGACATAATGCATAGCCTCTTCACCGTCTCTAACCCAATCTACCGTGTGATATCCTTTTTTAAGCATAAAAATAATCATTTTTCCTAAGAGTTGATCGTCTTCTGCTAATAAAATTCTCATCAATAAAATCCTCTCTTTAATCTCATCCTTCCATTATTGTTTAACAGTGAAGAGAAATAGCGTGACATTAAGCAAATAGTATAGTCTGGATGCTTTTGTTGATGTAATTAATGTCACAAATAAGCCCTATCGATGGCTTTTTTTGTCAATCACTGCACATTTAATTAAAAATTGTTTTGTTTTAGCTATGCTCCCTTTCGAAACTATAAGCAAAATTTCTGAAAATGAACTGAAAATTAAAGATTTCAGTGTTGTGCATTTCACACGTTTAAAAATGCAACTGCCCTAAGCTTCCGCTTAGAGCAGTTTAAATTAAACGTAGACTAGTATCGAGGAGGTCAATTCCAGCAAGAAAGCTATTCAATAGATAGAACCTTATTAATCGCCATAATTACTCTTTCTGCCTGGAGAGGCTTGACAATAAAGTCGTCTGCACCAGCCTGAATCGCATCTACCACCATTTGTTGCTGCCCCATAGCAGAAACCATTATGACCTTCGCATTCGGATCATTTTTTCTAATGCCTGTTACTCCTCCTATACCGTCCATCTTTGGCATGGTGATATCCATAGTAACGATGTCAGGTTTTAACTCCTTGTATTTTTTTATAGCCTCTTCCCCGTTTGCAGCCTCACCGACTACTAGGTGGCCCTCTTTCTGCAAAATGTCTCTCAGCATCATACGCATGAATGCTGCATCATCTACCACCAAAATTGTTGCCATCGATTAATCAATTCCTTCCCCCAATCTTCCTTCAAGGCGCTCAGATTATCTAATCCATTCTTTGTTCTTATGCTATCGTTCTACTCGTTCTGTCACAGTGAAAAATGTCACACAGATCTGTATAATTTTAAATTCTAAAGTGCTGAACCATTGTTTTTAAATCTACTGCCAATTGTTGCAGCAAACTTGAGGAATGGACAATCTCTTCCATACTTGCAATCTGTTCCTCCGTTGAAGAAGATATCGTTTCAGTGTTTCTAGCCGATAGGTTCGCAATCTGTTGTAATTCTTGCAAAGACGCAGATATTTGTTGAGCACTAGCCGACATTTCCTCTGCCGCTGCTGATGCCTCTTGTATTTGTCCAACGACGTCCTTAGTTGTTTCTACAATCTTCTCAAACGCTCTGCCCGTCTGTTCAATAACGGAAACCCCTTGCTGAACTTCTCCTACCCCGACAACAGTCGATTTAGAGGCAGACTCAATATCCGATTGTATTGTTTGCACGAGTCGTTCAATTTGCTCAGATGAGGTTCTGGACATTTCAGCTAACTTTTTAACCTCCCCCGCAACGACAGCAAAACCCTTCCCATGTTCTCCAGCCCTCGCAGCCTCAATGGAAGCATTTAAGGACAGGAGGCTCGTTTGTGAGGCAATGTCATAAATTGCTGTGACTATTGCACTTATTTCTTTGGAGCCAATTTTTAATCTATCGATAACTTTAGCAATGTCGCCTACGGCATGTTGAACAAGTTGCATTTTTTCAATCGACAAACCAATTAGTTGATATCCTTGCTTAGCTTCATGATCCGAACGAGTAGAAGCCTCATACGCCATAGAGGACGTATCCGCAATTCGCAGGATCCCATGAGCCATTTCTTCCATCGCCTTTGAACTTTCATCGGTACTCATGGCTTGAGCTTCAATCCCGGATGAAATTTGTTCTACGGATTCCGCTATTTGTCTAGCCGCCTGAGTTGTCCCTTGGATAGAGTCTTTCAACGTTTGTGAAGACAACAAAACATTCCCCGAGCTTTGCATCACTTGCTCTACCATTGTTCTTAAGCTAAGTTTCATCACATTAAAATCCTTTGCAAGCTTTCCAATTTCATCGCTGTTACCTATAACCAAATCGCTCAAAGTTAAATCTCCTTCTGCAAGCTTTTTGGTCTCATTTGCGATTTTGGTAATAGGGCTGGCAACATGATTTGAAAATAAGAAAACCCCTATCGTTCCTAACACAATGCAAATTAGAAGGGTAGTTATTGTAGAAAATAACATTCTGGTTTGGCCCTCATTATAATCCTGGTAATAAGAACCGGCTACGAGTATCCAATTCCAATCCGGAATTTTTTCTGCATAGGTAATTTTCAGTGCTTCTTTATTGCTGTTTGGCAATGGCCAATTATAGAAAGTAAACCCGCCGCCATTTTGCCCTTGTTTGATGACATCCTGTATGTAATAAAATCCGTCTGAGGTCTTTTTGCCCCACAGGTTTTCTCCTTCTAAGCTTGGGTGTGCGAGTAAGATTCCTTTCTCGTTTATGACATAATAATATCCGTTTTCCCCTAAATCGATATCGTGGTTAATTAGCCTTGTGCCATTCGTCTGTTTTTCGCCTAATATGAAAATTTTCGCTTTTTCTTGCGCCTGTTGTAAGGTCAACTGCCCGCTTTCCACCATTGCATTATAGTCTTTCATGTTTTGAACCATCAGTGTAACACTATTCTCAAGGTTTTTTCTTATTAGTTCATCTGTTTCATCTTTTGCTTCGGTATAACTGTTTGTTCCAATAATCAAATTCGGTATTAATAATAACGACATACAAAATAACAACATCTTCTTACGAATTGTCCAATTGGTTTTCCAAAATCCGCGCATTTGTTGCCCCCTATTTGATAAGCTCTCTAGAACCGTCCGGAATCAAAATAAATAAAACGACCCCTAGATAAATTATAGGATCGCTTACTCTTCTCGCCCCAAACCGTAAAACGTCGAGCGTAAATCGGCTAGTATGTTAAAACTATATTCATAATTTCTGAAATTGTCATGAAAACCTCTATTGATTGGGGTGTTCTTTCAATATTGCTCTTGCAGCAAAGTAACCGCTCATCGCGGATGATAACGTCCCTGGTCCGGGAAATGCCTGTTCTCCGACTATATACATTTTGGGAGCACTGGTACGGATGCTCCTCTGCTTAACGATCGCATTCTCAATCGTTAAAGGATAACCACCAACCTCTGCTTTCCCGATAAATTTTTTGTAAGTTAACGGAGTACCCGCATCTATATGTAACAGGTGCCCTTTAACTGGAAGCAGCTTCTCGATCTCAGACAGGATTTCATTAATCAACTGCTCCTTTTTCCACTTATAATCTTTCTTGGAACAAGAAAACCAATCTTTAGGATTTGTATGAATAGATGCCGTCATTACTATTTCTCCGGCTGCAGGCAGTCCATTTTGGTCAATGGACCTTTGAAATGTAACATAAAGTGGTCCTTTTTCATCTTTTAAAAATTTTGAACGTGTCGAATCGGGTACAATTTGGTACGCAAAAGGAAGCTTTATATCTTTCAGCTTTCCCTGCAAGACTTCATCTTTAACTATTGCATCTACACGAAATGCACCCCATGACAAATCTTGATTTTCGATATGGCTTGTACCAGCACCAAATGAAATTCCTGTATTGTTAATCACGATAGAAAAAGATGATGTGCATTTTAAGCTATCCACATCCCATTCATTTTTCATGTTATTGCGACGAATTGTACGAACGGGAGAGGATAACAGAATGTCTCCACCTAACTCCTTGATTCGATCGGCTAAACTTTGACTCATTTGAGCGATGCCATTTTCAAAGCAAAAGCTTCCCTTCCGATATATCGTTAGTGCTAAGCTGGATGGAAGCAACGCTGCTTGACTCACATTTGTTTGTACAGCATCAATAAGCTGCGCATTTAGAAATTGGCGAAGCGGTACAACTTTTTCAACTCTATATTTTCTCATCAAGTCTTCCACCGTCCATCGTGAATACCGAACAAGATAAAGTAAGGAAAGAGAGTGCGTAACTGCATACTTTGGCAAATCACCAAGATCATAGTACCGTCGAATCGGTAACGATAGTCTAGTGTCAACTAAAGCATGAACATTCTGACTTATTCGTGTTAGCTCATACCAGAATCGTAGTATATCCTTACTCCGATCAGGAAATTTTCTCCTTAATTCCTCTTCCCAACGAATGGGGTCCTTAAAGATAGATATTTGCCTATCCGGCAAGATGACGTCCATAGGATGGGATAGTTCTACTGCCGGTACGTTTATATCCAGTTCATCCAACATGTTTCTTAATAGCCCATTCTGTTCTAAGCCGAATGCAATTGTAGCACCGGTCGGAAAAACTCGTCCCTTCCGCACATAAAAACCTGCAGAACCACCAACAGTTGCAGCTTTCTCCAAAACTGTTACTTTATAACCGTACTTAGCCAAATAAGCTCCGGCAGTTAATCCGCCAATCCCCGCACCAATTACACATACCGATAATGCCAATGATCGTCACCTACTTATATATCGTATTTTGATTTGCCTCAAGAACAACTACTGTATAATGTTTGTATCATGTATGTATAGATATTATAGAACTTTGTAAATTTTGTCTATCGCTAAATACTAATAGTAAGAATTCATGATAAGTAGGAATCTGACGGTTGGTTTCGGAAATGACTATAAACGCAAATCATATGAAGCAAATAAAAAACCGGAAGGACTCCGGTATCGTTCGGCGACACGAAATCTTTCCGGTTTTTTTACATGTCAGGCGAAACATAAATACCCTCTCTCTTAAAAATATCAGTATATCTATCAGTCACCTATGATTTATATCACAATATTTCCATTGGTTTTGGCAGCAGGCACAATCAGCGGATTGAAAGGAACTTGCTCATAAACGATAAAGGGGCTGCCCGAAGGCAACCCCTATCGTCTATGAATCATGTATTGGAATGGTAAGCAGCAAGGTGGTTCCCCTGCCTGGTACGGATTGTATTTTGAGATTCCCCCCGGCTCCTCGCGCCCGTTCCTCCATACTGAACAGTCCGGTTCCACGGGTATCTTGCGAGCGTGTAAACCCTTTCCCTTCGTCCTCAATGGTCACTTCAACATGCGTTTCACTTTCAAAAACAGTTACTTTAGCCTCCGAGGTATCTGCATATTTACCAATATTGGTGAGGGCCTCCTGTATAACCCGGTACATCGTTGTCTCTTTATGGATGTCAAGGCGATTGTTAAGCTTATATTGGAAATGAACATGGATCCCATAATGCTTTGAAAAATTTTCGATATAGGTCCGTATAGCTGGTACCACACCTAAATCATCCTAGACCGAAGGACGCAGTTCCCAGGCCAATACGCGAACTTCTTGAATTATTGCGGAAACTTCCTGCCTTATTTTTGCCAAATTAGGTATAGACTGGTCCCCCGAGATCTGGTCCAATTGAATAATCAGCGAAAACAAACTTTGACCAATCCCGTCATGGAGCTCCCTCGAAAACCTTTTTCGTTCCTCTTCCTGGATTTGTATGACCTGGTTCATCATATTCTTTAATTCTTCTTCCGCTCTCTTAAGCTCCGTCACTTCATCACGAATGGCTAGATATTGAAAGGGCCGCCCTTGACTGTCCACAAAAGGAACGATGGTTGTATTCACCCAGTAAAAGGTGTTGTCCTTGGCTTTGTTCTTTATTTCACCGCGCCACACCTTACCTGATAAAATCGTTTCCCACAATACCCTCATAAACTCCTTATCATGATAACCGGAATTAATAATCCGATGATCTTTACCGATCAGTTCGTCACGCGAATATTTCGAGATTTTACAGAACTTATCGTTCACATATTGAATGACTCCTCTATTATCGGTAACAGCTACAATGGAAGCTTCGTCCAAAGCAAATTTCAGGTCAGATAACTGCTTGAGCGAATATTCGAGGTTTTGCCTGAACTGAGAATCCTGAATATGCGCTCCCAACTGTGATAGAAGCTCGTTTACCTGTTCGCCGATAACTTCAGGGGCCCGTGTAAAACGTTCATTCTTAATCAAAACGCAGCAGCCCTTTCTTCATGGCGTATTTGACCAATTCAGGCCTGGTTTTCAGCCCTAGCTTCTCCATGACATTGCTTTTATGCGACTCAACCGTTTTTACACTAATCATTAATTGATCCGCGATATCTTTGTTGGAATAACCTTTGGCGATCCAAGCTAATATTTCTCTTTCACGTTCCGACAAAGATTCAAAAGTGCCGGAACCTTCCCCGGTTTTAAGCTTTACCAAGAATTCACTCATAACACGCTTGGTGGCAGTTGGATTAAGATAAGCATTTCCCGCGGCAACCGAATCGATAGCCGATATTAACTCTTCGTGGGGCTCACTTTTCAAAATATATCCCGATGCTCCGGCATGAATGGCCCGAAATAGATATTCATCGTCGTCATGCATGGTCAAGATTAATACGGCCACTTCAGGTAATATCGTTTTTAATTCTGTGGTGGCCGACAGTCCGTCTTTACCATGAGGCATGCTTACATCCATTAACACCACATCTGGACGCAATTCCTGTGCTTTGCGGATCGCTTCGTTTCCTTCGCCCGCTTCTCCAATAACTTCCATGTCATTTTTTCCGTTCAAGAGCATGATGAGACCGGATCGGACGACGGCATGATCATCGACTATAAGAATTTTGACCACTTGCTTATTCCCCCATCCTCATCATGGTGTGAACATAATCACATTTAATTTATCATATTAAAACACAATCATTACCGCAATTACAAAATTAATCTTGGGATTCCCAATTATATATAATATTAGATATTTCTTTAGCGGTTTGCTGGATAAGATCTATAGTATTTTTCGAAAAGCGTTTCGGTTCTCTACTACCAACCAACAGTATTCCCCGAGTCACGGCTCCCACCCAAACGGGAACACCTACGGCAGAAACCAAATTTTCCGCAATCATAATCGGGAATTCTAAACGTTTATTTACCATATTTGGAATACTTTCATCCAATACTATAATACGGCCGTAACGAAAAACCATACCCGCCAAGCCTTGTCCCGGTCTCTTAAGCATTAGCTTAAATTTCTCATTACAGTTTCCTGCAACAAATTCCCAACGGATGTGCCCGTCCTCATCCATTAATGCTAATGCAGAAAAGTCATTGGTAGTTTTCTCTTTAAGAACTTTCAATTGTGTTTCAATCAAAACCTTCATGTTCCATTTCAGACCTCCTGTCTAAGAAACTTTACTTGCTCTCGGCAGACACGTCCATACCGGGCACACATATTGAAAAGGGCCATCGACAATGCCGACGGCCCCTCATTCACCAGGTCACGATTGGCGGCGATCCAGGTCCCCCATTCGTCAACATCCCGCTGAACGGGATTGTATAAGCAAACAAAATTAACACAATAACGATTCCAATCCACACACCCCAACGCTCGAACACGGGTGGGACCCGCTCCGCAGTCGCACATTCCGCTGTTTCCGCCACTGGATATTCCGTGAAGCCACGCGGCAAACGATACAACTGGAACAAGTTGTAAATCATTAATAGAACGCCTGCAAATAAGATCACGCCGCCGACAGCCATTACGATTTGATACGGGATCCATTCGACCGCATCAGCATGTCCCTTATACGTCGTATACGCGGTGCGGCGGGGTGCACCAAGCAACCCCACAATGTGCATCGCACCTGACATGATTGCCATTCCAACAACCCAAATCCACGTTTGGATCAGTCCAAGGCGATTCATGCGCGGTGTCAGCGTACGACCAATCATTGCCGGCACGAGCCAATATGTGATGCCGAAGAATGTTAACGCAACGCTGGTTGCCACGGTCAAGTGAAAGTGGCCGGTAATAAAGAGAGTATTATGCACAACAGCGTTCAATTGATGACTCGCATTGACGATACCGCCTGCCCCCGCAGGAATAAAGATGAGCATACCCATGAACGGCGCGAAAAAGCGGACGTCCTTCCAAGGCAGCTCCTTCCACCAACCGAACAATCCCCGCGCCCCTCGGGACCTCCCGTACTGCTCGAAGGTAGCAAAGAGCGAGAACGCGGTCATCAGGGACGGGATCACGACCATGAATGTCAGCACGACCTGAATATATTTCCATGTCGGCGAAATACCCGGCTCCATCAGCTGATGGTGAAAACCGACCGGTATGGAAAAAAGCAGGAACAATAGAAACGACAGCCGGGCGAGCGAATCGCTGAACAAATGCCCCCCGATAATTTTCGGGATGATGGCATACCAGCACATATAAGCCGGAAGCAGCCAGAAATAAACCAACGGATGGCCGAAGTACCAGAACAAGGTGCGGCTGACCATAACGTTGATCGTATCCACCCAGCCGAACGACCAAGGAATAAATTGCAGAAGAACAGCGGCGGCCACACCGAGCGTTGCGATCATCCATAGCGCCATCACGATTACAGCCATATACGTTAGAAGAGGTGTCGGCTCCCCTTTATGGTGCACTCGATAGTATCTATACTGGAAAAATAAACCTACCCCACTCACCCAACTGCCTACAACAATGTGTACTAATGCGACATAAAACCAAGGCGAAGCTTTCATCGGTGCATAGAACGTATACAATACGGTCGCTTGATTCAGTAAAATCATGATCGTTGCCATCACGGTGCCGACGGACATAAGCGCAAATCCGCTCCATCCGAAAGAACGTGCTTTCGGCAGCAAATGTCTGCCCGTCGTACGTACGACTGCCGAATATAAGAAGCCAAGAATAAAATACGTCGTAAACACAAGCGCCATCAGCACACCGTGAGCGGTTAACAGCTGGTAATAGCCAATCCCGAACGGGAGCTCAACCATTCCCCCGCGAACGAGCCCCTGAAGCAAGCCGGCAATCCCGCCGAGAAGCAGCGCTCCATAAGCAAACCAAATATGGGCAAGAACAAGGCTGCTGTCTTCTTTCTTGAAGTGTGTGTCCGAGGTGATCGAAGTTTTCATCATCCTCTCTTCCCCCTGTCTATTCCACGATAATCTTTGTAAACATGTACTCATGCCCAATTCCGCAATATTCGTTGCAGAGCACCAGATATTCCCCCGGCTCGTCAAAGGTGTATTTGATCTGATTGATTTCACCGGGGACAACCATAAAATTGACCGTTGTTCCGTTGATTTGGAAGCCATGAACTACATCCGAGCTCGTCACGTTGAAGTGAATCGTCGCCCCTGCCGGAACCTTCATATCCAACGGATCATAACCGAAAGCATAAGCGACCATATTCGCCTCGTACACGTTATCACCGATTTGTTTCAAACCCGGCTCGTCAAACGGCGGCGTTTCCCTTACCTTCTGCGGGTCAATGGCGTGATGATGCGATGTCGGCGGTTCCATACTGAACACAAAAGCACCGACACCAAGCACGCCGAGAAACACGACGAGCATGCCGAACCCGAATATAAGCCAAATCCTCTCCAACCGATGCATATGCATTTCCCACTTCCCCCTAGCTCCTCGAAATAAATAATAAGAATACGCCGACCCACGCGGCGATCACGACAGTGGCGAGCAGCATGACGGACGCGAATGTACCTCTTAATGAAGGCTCGCGTTCTGTTTCAGGGCGATGATCCTGTTGATCAAAAGAATCCTTTTTCGCTAACAATCGTTTCACCCTCTTTGCTAGAATCTTACTTTCCACGTTCAATAACGGGTTGCATCAGTTCCTCTTCCCTTGAGAAATGATCCCATAGCACACAACAGGTTTTATTGAGCGCTGCGGCTGCTAGGTCTATCTCATGCCTATGAGCAGGGGGGACAATCTGTTCTACACGAGTAATGAACATCTCGGCGTATAGCTCAGCCAGCGAATGATCTTCCTCTACCGTATCAAGCAAATTACCAGCATGCGGAACCAAATGTTCATCGCAATAGCTGCGAAGAAGCGGATATAGCTGCTCCTTCTCCCAATCGGCGTGCAAATCCAAGTTTTTGAGAAAAACACGCGTGTCTTGCTTTGCCTGCTGCAGCAAACGAAACGCCCGATTCATGTCCTTCTCCTGCATAGCTTGAGCCGCAAGCGATTGAATTCGGTACAACAGCATCAGCAATAGTTGGTGTTCCTTCTTAAAACGTTCCATCACAACTATAATTTGTTCTTTATTCATAATCATCGGAGCCTCCTCTTCGTCCAACCTGTTTTGTAGTTAGTTAATTTAAAAGTACCATCCGGAGGACTGTGCGTATGTGATAACCGTCACATCCCATGCTGCGGTAAAGCGTAAAAACAACCGGTGATTTCTATCACAGACCAATGTCTGTAAATTCCTTATGATCAATTAAAAAAGGCGGTGGATCCCATTATGATATGTTCAAAAATTCTTGTTGCTTACGACGGTTCCGTACTTGGAAAAAAGTCACTTCAAAAGGCCATTGAATTAGCAAGCACAAACTCTTCCATTGAAATTGAGGTGCTTCATGTTGTTCCTCAAAATCCTTATGTAGGCTTCGAGTATGCACCAACCGAGACGGAACTCCAAATGCTGATGGAAGAGGGAAGAATCGTGCTTGAAACGGCAGAAAACATGTTATCAGGCACTCCAAATACGTGGAATACTGTTGTGCTAACCGGCTTTCCTGCAATGCTAATTCTTGAATATGTTAGGGCATCAAGCTGCGACTTAATCATGATGGGAAGCAGGGGACTTAGCGGGCTTAAAGAATTATTTTTAGGCAGTGTGAGTCATCATGTAGTTCAGCATTCACCTGTTCCAGTTTTTGTTGTGAAGTAAGTAAATTTAACACCGGACTCGGATAAAAACGAGTCCTATCTTTTTTAATGACAAAACAGAGGGAAACCCCTAAGAATACGGGGTTTCCCTATCTGTTCAACTTTCAACGATGCCTTCAAATTGTTCAAAGTCCATTCCCTACGATATGTTCATACTCCATAACGTCAATAGATCCAACATCTCTTCCTATATAATTGGCCAGTATCGGAAACAAGAGATTCTCTTCTGGAGCTGTATGTTGATCTAAGTTGTTTAGGAAAGCGTCTGCCTTCCCACTTAATTCAGGTAAAATGTTCCTCCAGGCTTCCCCTCCGCTTGCCGATTCAATCACCTCTATATCCATCGCGAAACGATTCATTTCGTCTCTTAAAGGTTCATGTTCCTGTTTCAGGCGCTCAAAGGGAGCACATAGTTGTTGTACGTTACCGTCACCTTCTAACTCACTTAGACGCTGAAATATTGCATTGTTGTGTAAATGAGTCCGCTGATTCAGCTGCTCCAACTTTATCTGCATAACCTAGAAACCTCCTCGTTTTCCCCGAGTCTCCATATTATTACATCAATCACTTAATTCTCTGGCATGGACGATCTGGTTTCGACCCGATTGCTTTGCAGCATAAAGAGCTTGATCGGCTTGGAGCAATAACTGGTCACTAATACAGCTCACATCGGGGGTTACGGAAGCGATCCCCATACTGACAGTGACATAATCACTAATCTGGGAACCCACATGTGGAATCTGGAGAAGAGCAAGCTTGGATTGAATTTCTCGGGCAATAATTGCAGCTCCATGGCCATCAGTATCTGGTAGAATCACTGGAAATTCTTCTCCTCCGTAACGCGCCGCCAAATCTTGAGGACGTTTCAGTGAAGCTTGAACCACTGAAGCCACCTGCTTCAAACAATCGTCACCCTTTTGATGACCGTAAGCATCGTTATAGTTTTTAAAGAAGTCGATGTCCAACATGATTAACGAAAGCGGAGTGGAATTACGGACCGCCCGCCTCCATTCTATCTCAAGCTGTTTGTTGAAACTTCGCCTGTTTGCGATACCAGTTAAAAAGTCAGTGGCAGAAAGCTGCTGTAACTCCTGATTAAAATTAAGTAATTCCTGTTCGAGCTTTTTTCGCTCGGTAATATCAAACAACACACCAACATAGTTGATGATTTCACCTATATCATTCTTCAGCGCGCTTATATTCAGCAGTTCAGAATATAGTTTTCCGTTTTTTCTACGATTCCACAATTCCCCATGCCATTGACTGGTTTGTTGAATTGATAACCACATTTGTTGATAGAACGCCTTGTCGTGTCTTCCGGATTGCAAAACGCGCGGGTTTTTGCCGATAACATCTTCTTCATGGTATCCAGTGATTTTCGTAAAAGCGGGGTTAACGTATATAATATTGCACTCGTTGTCTGTAATGATGATCCCATGGAGTGTGTTTTCTATCACTTTGACAAAAAGTCGACACTTCTCCTCACCCGAAGAACTTTCTTCTTCGTAAAAATTGATTGGCTTTTCCACATCATCACCTCGCGCTTAATGTTAATTAATAGAGCCTTACTAAAATTATCCAACAAAACTAACTCCATACCTATGATATTAATCACAATCCTAATGTGATTTAGCTCAATTCCATGCACAAGGTATCGTTTGTTGATATTTATTCGAAACATATCGATCCGGCAGCGAGATGATGGAAAAGTCGATGAGGAGCAGAGAGTTTATTTGAATGTTGAAGTCTTTTCAGTCATGATCGTGATCGTGGAAATAGTAATACAAAATCAAGGTGAGCGATGAATCCATCGCCCGTTACAATGTTTTATATGTCTTTATGTTTCAAAGCCATTTTTACGGCTAAGCCTGCGGTCACCCCATCATGTTCATCATAAAAAATCCACCTTTGTATAATCAGCGGTATCATTTTGGACAAATTATTCCGTACTTCCCGTCCGTGCGTTTATAGATGACATTCATCCGGCCCGAATCCGAATTGGAAAACACAAAGAAGTCGTGATCCAACATGTTCATCTGTAATATCGCTTCTTCCGAATCCATCGGCTTGCAAGTCACGAATTTTGTCCGAACTAAATTGAAGTCGTCTTCATCTGATACATCGATGTGTTCTTCGGCAAACAATTTCTTGCTCTCACCGTTTTGACGGTGTTTACGGTTAATTCTCGTTTTATATTTACGAATCTGTCGTTTCAATTTCTCCTCCACCTGGTCGATCGATGCATACATGTCCGTACTTCTCTCTTCGGCGCGCAGTACAAACCCGTCTAATGGAATCGTCACCTCGATGCGATGTCGGTCTTTCTCCAACGAAAGCAATACATGCACCTCTTTCTTCAGTGGATCGGCGAAATATTTTTCAATCCGACTTATTTTGTTTTCGGCATACTTCTTAAGCGCCTCAGTTACTTCAATGTTAGTGCCGCGGATAGCAAAGTTCATATGTCTCTCCTCCTTGTTTTCTGTACCTTTATTGTAATCTGCGTTCACCTCCGCCACAGTGACAAAACTCATATCCATCTTGGTACAAGGGTCTTTTGTTGATTTTCAAAATGCTTGTTCCGTTGTATTCCCATTAATAAGTTTGTCTATGAACACAACATCCTCATATTCTTCCGGAGTATTGAAATTTTGCACGAAGCGAAGATTGATACCTCGCTCACGAAAATACGGTTCCATTACGATGTTGCATCGTACATAGTTCAATAACTGCAGCTCGTCGCGAACTCCTTGTTCTAACAATCGGGCAATCACATCTACGCTTCGTTTATGGAACACGCCATGAAGTAATTGATACTGGCCGCCAATCCAGGGAATCACCGCATCGGAATCCGACTCTATCAATGTGTTCCACATCTCTGCAGCAGCTTTTTCAGAAATAAAAGGCATGTCACAAGCAACCACCCACAGGCAGTTATGTTTAGATAAGGATAAGGCCGAATACATCCCGCCCAGCGGACCCTTGCCCGGAAAATAATCGGTAATAATGCGAACCGAATGCGGCAGGATAGGCAAAAATGGCTTGGGTTCATTCGTCACCAGAATCAATTCATTGCAAATGCGTTTCATGATTTGGATTTGACGCCGAACCAGAATTTCGTCAGAAAAAGTCAGCAATGCCTTTGAGGCACCACCCATACGTTCGTTGTTTCCTCCGGCCAAAATGACTCCGGTAAGCATATAAATCCCTTCTTTTCTTCTGAAGTATTGGTTCCCCTTTCTATATCCTTACAATAAGGCTTTTTTGTGATGAGCGATGTTATATATTTCACACTACCATATCGGTAAACCGGTGATTGTTTCTGTGATTTCCCCTACAATAAGTTCAGGGAAATCCAAGTGGAAGATGGGGAACTTCCCCGATTAAAATCAATAAATAATAACGGTATGATATAACCATAGGGTAAACCAAGGAGGAGTTCACATGACTGTATGCAACCGTGCAACCGACGAACAACATAGCACTTCACTCAACGGTATCACTTCTTTATTATCAGTTGAAAATATCGAGAAACTGCAAAGTATCATGTACCCCATGAATTTAAAAGCAGGGGCTTATCTCTTCTGGGAAGGCGACCCCGCCGGGAAATTGTTTTATATTCGTTCGGGGAAGGTGAAGCTGCGGAAATCGACCGAAGAAGGAAAAGACTTTATTTTATCCATCATGCATAAAGGAGATCTTCTAGGGGAATTCGGAGGAACTGGGGAATTGTTCTATAGCTTTAGCGCCGAAGTCCTAGAAGATGCAGAAATCGGCATCATCCAGATCAAAGACCTTGAAGTTCTTCTGTACCAAAACGGGTTCTTAGCGGTAGAGTTTATGCATTGGCTGGGACTAATGCACCGAACGACACAATCCAAATTTCGCGACCTTCTTCTGTTCGGAAAACCGGGTGCACTTGCCTCAACCTTGATCCGCATGAGCAACAGCTTCGGAATCCAAAGTGCTGACGGACTCGTTATCAACGTGAAGTTCACCAACACAGAAATCGCCGATATGATCGGAACAGCACGGGAAAGTGTAAACCGGATGCTAGGCTCATGGAAAGATGACGGAACAATTTGTATGCAAAACGGACAAATAGTGATTCAACGAATAGACAATTTGCGCAGGATTTGCAATTGTCCTTCTTATCCTGGTTGCCCGAAAGAAATTTGCCGCATCTAATTTAATTAGGAAAATAAAAAGGCGGTGAGCTTATGCAGGGACGAGAAATTATTGAAGAAGTGAAAGATACTTTTGCCTTTTATCATAGATTACGCCGATCAGAAAGTAACGGATTAGGAGAGGGCGGATAGCCCTCGTTCTTAATCCGTTTTTCCGAACTAAATTGTTGCACTAGTGTTGCCCGTTAGGGAGCTTAACGACCTATCGGTCGCCGAAGGATTTCTCCACTCGAAAGATCGCTACCGAAGCCATCGTCAGCAGCACGATCGAACAGTACAGCCCAATCGTGTAGCTCGTCACGTAGTCGATCCCGATGATCCGGTGGAACACGTAGGTGAGCAGATGGATCAGCAGATTGGTAAAGCAAAAGGCATAGCTTCGAATCATCCACCTACGGTGCGGGAGAATCTTTTGCTTAAAGATGTGGACCATAGCCATTACCGTCACAACCAGCCAAATTATATTGAGAAGGTTAAATCCTATGCTGCTTATTTTTCCTCTCGTAGCGCAAGGCGCCATGTACCCCAAGGTCAGCACGACAATAAGAACGGACGATACATGTACGTAGCCGTTTACCCGAGTTACAGGGCGCGATGGCGATCTTTTCCGTTAATCTAAAGCCTTACTTAACGCCTCTTTTTACCCTAAGTTAGTCTCTTTCAATTTCTTCAATCAACCGGAAGGGAATTCGCGTTCTTATGATCACTCCTTTGCTACGACGAATTAGTACAAGGAAGTTTCGTCTGACTCTAATAAGAACACCTTCAAATTCACGACCATCAAACAGTTCAACTTCCACTCTTAGCCCCAATAATCTGCGGGTTCTGCGGCGCAGTCTAGCAATACGGTCCACATCGGCCCCCCTTTTTCTTGTTAGGGGAACTTGATCGGATAGGGATTACCGCGGAGATCACTGAAAACGTTTATTTTTTCAATCACAGCCGATAACGGGGTTACTATAATGCAATATCCCGTATTGCTTTTTCTAATTCATTCAATTTTCAACGGCAATACAACCCTCCCGGGGTAGGCGTTTTCGTTATAAACTACCATAACACAACAAAGGATGCCGATTTCCTCGGCATCCAAAAGTTAGTATACATTCTCTTACCTTTTTTTGCCGGCAGGCTTACAGACAAATGGACCTACGGGTTTGTTCGTCAAAACTCTGGAGGCGTTCCGCACATTCCTAGCAAAAACTAGCGGACGTTGGATTGCCTCCCAATGGATATACCATATGTTCGGATTTGTAAATAACCAATGATTATGAACAGCCGTTACTTTTATACCCGCCTTACGGAGGCTAGAGACAAATGGGTTTATTTCCCGTGTAAGTATAACTGTCTCTCCAAGACATAATGCCCTACCGTCTTTACCCACACTCTCGAAGGAAATGCCGAAGGGAAGTGTAAATAAGCCCTTAGAGCGTCTACCCAATATATTCACCTTAATATTGGTCCGCAATTTAGTAGCTACGCATACCCCGTTTACCACTTGAGCTTCAGCGCCAAAAATTTCGGCAAACCGTCTACAAAGTGGACTTATACTCATATCTTATCACCTTCCTATGTTAGATAAGATATAGTATTTAAAGGTGATACCTTTAGTAACGGCGTTTATCATTAAAAAGTAAAACTGAGAACCAGTACGTTAATAGAATCCCTTGCAATCCCATAGAGATGAAGGAAAGCTGGCGTTTGCCTGTTGAGTATTTAGAACAATCATTTTCGCGGACCCACCGCTTCAGGATCGGTTAACAGCCTCATGAGAAACGGCTTAACATCTACAATTCTCCGACTGTCCGGAGTTTCGTCCGTTCCGTAGATGACTGGAAAAAGTGAATCTGTCTTATGTAACGATCCGTGCCCGCCTCCCCCGGAATGGGTCGGGGAGCCTCCGAAGGCCAGTTCATAGCCCGGTTTCGCGGTAACGACCAAAAATTCCAAGCTACAAAATCAACACGATCGTCCTTGACATCATGATGCCGGGACAAAACGGATTTGAGCTATGTCGCCGGATTCGAGCGGAGAGCAACGTTCCTATCCTAAAAAGCTAACTTGTTTTGCAAGCTAGCTTTTTAAACAAACACTAACTTGCAAAGTAAGGTAGTTGCGGTCAGGAACGGAGGTCTTCAACTTGTGTTCAGCCAAATGGTAAAAGGAGTTCTTGAAGGTTGTATTTTAGCAGTGATTCATGAGGAAGAGACCTATGGGTATGAGATTATGGAAAAACTCATTGCCAAGGGGTTTACCTTTGTGAAAGAAGGAAGCATTTATCCGCTGCTGCTTCGTCTTGAAAAGGATCATCTTCTGGAAAGTACGATTCGACCGTCCGCAACCGGACCAAGCCGGAAATATTATCGTTTAACTCCGGACGGACTGCAGGCATTGATTCAATTTCAGAATAATTGGAAGGAATTGAGCAAGGCGGTAAACCATTTTTTGGAAGGCAGGGAACGCTTATGAATCGTCAAAATAAACCCGAGGAATTAAACACCAAAAATAAAGAGCTATTTGATGAAATAAAGTTTTATTTGTTAACCGGCCCAACCTCGGAATCTAAGGCTAGAAAGGTATTAGAAGAACTGGAAGATCATATGCTTTTAGCCCAGCAGGACGGAAAATCGTTTGAGGATGTGTTTGGCAAAGATCCGAAAGCGTTTTGCGACGAGATGATGAAAGAGATTCCTAAACCGTCGCTGTTGGAGCGTTCTAAGCTGCTGATTCTAACCCCCGTCCTCTTGGTGCAATGGAAGCTGGCAGAAGGAATTGACGGAAGGCTTCGTCTTTCGCTGTTTGACACAGGCGGTTTTATCATCGTATCGCTAATCATTATATTCCTCTTTTTATTGATGCTTCGAAAAGCTTCGTTTAAACCTTATAAAGGCGCCTATTGGATGATTTTCAGTCTCTCCTTTTTCACATTCATGATTTTTATCGGATTGGCATTTGCCGAAAAGCGCTTTTGGCCGGAAGGTCCAAGCCTCGAACTGCATGGATTTCCTGCCTATAGCCTGGGAACGATTGGTGTGCTGTTGATACCAAAAGTGTCAGTAGCGATTATCTCAACGTGAACTGGCTCTACACATTGTTTATATGTATTTAATGTAGTCATGAGAAGATCATGAAAAATAACTAAAAAGCATCAAAAACTGGAATACAGTCTAAGGCTGCTTTTTCTGTTTCTCAACTATCGTAATCCGTCAATAATTCAATTCGTAAATCCTATGGACGCTAACCAACCCATATAGCTTAGAATTTACTCAGTTGTTATTAAACTCTGGACTAGAGGAGTTGCGACTATCCTTTCCAACCTCAGGTCGCTGCTCCTTGACTTGTTTCAACGCGGCGACGATCAGAAAGCTGACGATGACAAGCAGAAGCCAGGAGCTGACCTTACCTACATGTACGAGACGCCAGGTATCGGATTGATTCGGGTATTCCCACGCACTAAAAAAGGTGGCGACGTTCTCCGCAATCCAAATAAAGAAGCCGATCAGCACGAAGGAGAGGGCAAGCGGCATCCGGTAGCGATGACGGCCGACCTCATAGGTAACCCAGGTTCGCCAAAATAAAATCAGCACCAAGGCCGACAGCCACCAGCGAATGTCGATCCAATAATGGTGGGTGAAGAAATTCAGGTAGATGGAAGCGGCAAGCGGGGTGACCAGCCAGAGTGGAGGCCACCGAACAAGGTCGACCTTCAGGCGCCGCCAAGCCTGGCACAGGTAGCTGGCCACGCTGGCATACATAAATCCGCTGTAGAGGGGGACTCCGCCCACCTTCGTCCAGCCTTCTTCCGGGTACGACCAGGACCCCATGTGCACCTTGAACAGTTCCAGAGCCAAGCCGACCAGGTGGAAGACGGTGATGACCTTCAGCTCGTCGCGTGTTTCAAGACCGGAGCGCAGCATCCATACCTGCATGGCCATGCAGATGATCAGCAGCCAGTCATAACGGGGCAGCCAGGGCATGGGGATGAACTGTGTCAGAGCCAGTGATGCAAAGATGACCACAGGAAATACACAGGACAGCGCTTGCTGCCAGCCGAAGCGTACCAGCTGCTGCAGGGCATGCTTTAAGCGTTTTTGCATAAGCTTCTCCCTTTTATAAATTTGATTCATTTCCGAATTTTTGAGTGTCTTCGTCACTCTTGTATTCTAAAATATCTCCTGGCTGACATTCTAAAGCCTTACAAATCGCCTCTAGAGTTGATAATCGAATCGCTTTTGCCTTTCCATTTTTCAATATAGAGAGGTTAGCCATCGTGATTCCAACCCTCTCCGAAAGCTCTGTTACGCTCATTTTCCTTTTAGCCAACATCACATCAATATTGATGATAATCGCCATTTTATTCACCTCAGACCGTCAAATCATTTTCTGATTTTATATCAATAGCCTCTTTTAAAAGCTTTTGGAGAACAGCAGCAAAAACGGCAATCACCATGGA